>Ga0207713_1000061_pt1 | contig 209289 bp, 181 predicted proteins | sample KBSS64metaG_FD_184404 | JGI IMG/M metagenome (GOLD analysis project Ga0207713, IMG submission 184404) | Switchgrass rhizosphere microbial communities from Kellogg Biological Station, Michigan, USA - KBS S6-4 metaG (SPAdes) (version 2) | ecosystem: Host-associated > Plants > Roots > Rhizosphere... | reverse complement strand
TGCGCACTTATACCGTGCATACCGTAGCGGACACCCGCCCGGTCATCACGAATGTGCGGGACTCGAAAGGTAACGTAGCCGACGGTGGTACCACGGCTGACACGACTGTGACGTTGAGCGGTACCGCGGCCGCGAACCAACCGGTGCAAATTCTGGATGGGGCGGCAAACAAAGGGACCGCCACGGCCAATGGCAGCGGCATCTGGACGCTTCCGGTCACCAGCCTGAGTGCAAGTTCGCATCGGTTCACGGCAGTTGCTTTGTACGGCACGGGGCTGGTGTCAAATGCATGGACTATTACGGTTTACGTTACCCCGCCGTTAGTCATCGACACGGGGCGCATGGTACTGAGCGGATTATCCGTGAGCGTCCCATCAACATGGAGCCAATGGACTCGAAACGGACAGGACTCCATCGGTAACACCGCCACCCGCACGGCAAGCGGTGGCACGCCTCCGTACTCATACCAGGCGAGCAATAGTGCTTATATTTCCGTGAGCGCTTCAGGCAAGGTGACGGGGCTGCGCAACGGGAGTGCCAGGGTAACGGTCACGGACCGTGCCGGCGCGTCAGTGGGCTATGACGTACAGGTATCAAATGTCTGGCAGTTGACGACAAATTCATTGCTCACCGCTAATGAAGCGATTGCTTGGGCGGGGTCTATCAATGCGAGCGCGTTTCGCGCCGACATGGTTGACGACATAAACAGAACCTACAACGTACCCCCCGTGCCTGTTGAAAGTCAGGACTGGGCTTGCGGGGGGACCGGCGAACAAGCCTACCCTTGGGCTGTGGTGATCCAGCGTTCGAATGGGGCCCTGGCGTTCTGGAAAGCTGCGGATGGTAATACCAGACGAAATGTCTGGGCAGCATTACCACGGTAGTCAGGTTCATTGAGCTTTCGTTGATAAGCGCCTGCATGACCTGATTCCGCGCTCCAATCGCCGCGGTTTACCTGATGGACCGCGTCGTACCCTTCGCCAGCAAGCTGTGCTCCTACAGGCTGCGTCAGCCTGGCGCTCCTTGGTGTCCTGGTGGGAGCGTAGCTTGCTAGCGAAAAAGGCAGCGCGGTGTACCTGATGGACCGCATTGCGCCCTTCGCCAGCAAGCTGTGCTCCTACAGGCTGTGTCGGCCTGGTGGTGGGAGCGTAGCTTGCTAGCGAAAAAGGCAAAGCGGTGTACCTGATGGACCGCGTTGTGCCCTTCGCCAGCAAGCTGTGCTCCCACAGGCTCCTTCAGCCAGGTGGGTGGGAGCGTAGCTTGCTAGCGAAAAAGGCGGCGCGGTGTACCTGATGGACCGCGTTGTGCCCTTCGCCAGCAAGCTGTGCTCCTACAGGCTGCGTCGGCCTTGGGGTGGGAGCGTAGCTTGCTAGCGAAAAACGCAACGCGGTATACCTGATGGACCGCGTTGTGCCCTTCGCCAGCAAGCTGTGCTCCTACAGGCTGCGTCGGCGCGGGGGTGGGAGCGTAGCTTGCTAGCGAAAAAGGCAGCGCGGTGTACCTGATGGACCGCATTGCGCCCTTCGCCAGCAAGCTGTGCTCCCACAGGCTGTGTCAGCCCGGGACTCGGCGAAGCTGCTTGATGGGTTTAAGTGGTCTCGTAACCGATGATGGCCTTGGTTTCCAGGTACTCCTCGAACCCATGCACGCCAAACTCCCGGCCATTGCCCGAGCGCTTGTAGCCGCCGAACGGCGCGTGCGGGTTCCAGGCCGGATGATTGAGCAACACCTGGCCGGCGCGGATACGCGAGGCCACCGCGCGCACCTGGTTCAGGTCCGTGCCTTGCACGTGGGCGCTGAGGCCATAGACCGTGTTGTTGGCGATGGCCACGGCGTCGTCAAGGGTGTCATACGGGAGGATGCACAGCACCGGGCCGAAGATTTCTTCCTGGGCAATGGCCATGCCCGGTTCGACGTCGGAGAAAATGGTCGGCCGGGCGTAATAACCGACTTCCAGGCCCGCCACACGTCCCGTACCGCCGCAGATCAGCCTGGCGCCCGCCTCGAGGCCTGAAGCGATCATCGCCTGCACGCGGTTGAATTGGGCCTGGTTGGCGATAGGGCCGAGCACGGTGTCAGGCGAGGCCGGGTCACCCACCAGGATCGACTCGGCGGTGGCCGCCGCCAGGGCTTCGACCTCGGCCAGGCGCGCACGTGGCACCAGCATGCGGGTCGGCGCGCTGCAGGACTGGCCCACGTTACGGAATGCCGTCATCACGCCCAGCGGTACCACCCTGGCGAAGTCGGCATCGGGCAAGAGCACGTTGGGGGATTTGCCACCCAGTTCCTGGGTCACGCGCTTCACTGTCGGTGCCGCGGCCTGGGCTACCAGGGCGCCGGCGCGGTTGGAGCCGGTGATGGAGATCATGTCGATGTCAGGATGGCTGGCCATGGCTTCGCCCACCTCGGCGCCGCTGCCGTTGACCAGGTTGAATACCCCGGCAGGCACACCGGCGTCGTGCACCAGTTGGGCGAACAGCAGCGCGCTCAACGGCGACAGTTCGCTGGGTTTGAGCACCACGGTGCAACCTGCGGCGATGGCCGCGGCGGCCTTGGCGGTGATCTGGTAGAGCGGCCAGTTCCATGGGGTGATCAGCGCGCACACGCCAATGGCTTCACGGACGATGGCGGTACCGTTCTCAACCTGCTGGAAGGGATACTCGGGCAACAGATCACGGACCACCCGAATGTGCTCCGCGGCCAGGGGCACCTGCAAGGTGCGGGCAAAGCCGATGGCAGCGCCCATCTCGAGGGACAAGGCCTGGGCGAACTGCTCGTTGCGCTCCAGCATCAGCTCATGCAAGCGCGTGAGTATCCGCACCCGGCTGGCCACCGGCGAAACGCTCCAGTGGGTAAACGCAGCGCGGGCAGCCACCACGGCCTGGTCGACATCCAGCGCGGTGCCTTTGGCGACGTCGGCCACTACCTGCTCGGTCGCGGGGTTGACCACGGGCAGGCTGCCCGCCTCGCGCACCGGCAGGCACCAGTCGCCATTGATATAGAACCGGCGCGTGAGGGCCGGGTCGATGCTGAAAACATGAGTGGTCTGGTCGGTCATTCACGTGGCCCCGAAAAAGGAAAATCCATGGCTGATACGCTACCAGACGCGGCCAGGCGCAGCGTGCCGTTCTCCGGGGTTGCGTGGGATGTTGTGCTGAATGGCGGCGGTTTTCCGCGCACTAGTGCCGGATCAGCTTGCGCAGAGGGACCACCTCTTTCATCACCGGTGACTTGATGACGATGTAGCTGAAGTATTTGGCGATGCCGATGTTCTTGTCGATGATGCTTTCGATCACCTCCTGATAGTGCTGGATGCTGCGCGTCATGAAGCGCACCAGGTAGTCGTAACCGCCGCTGATGAGGTGGCACTCGAGCACCTCGTCGACCTGGCGAATATTGGCCTCGAACTTGGCGAAGTCCTCGCGCTTGTGGTCGCTGAGGGTCACCTCGGTGAAGATCGTCACCGACTCGGTGATCTTCGCCAGGTTGATGTGGGCCTTGTAGCTGGAGATATAGCCCGCCGCTTCCAGACGCTTGACCCGCTGCAGGCAGGGGCTGGCCGAGAGGCCAACGGCGTCGGCGAGGCTGACGTTGGTCATGCGGCCATCTTTTTGCAGCTCGACCAGGATATTGATGTCGATGCGGTCCAGTTTGACCATGCCTTCCATTCAGTTGCCCTCGAATGCCAATGTCCCTGAGGTTTTTCAATCAATTCAACGGCGTAACCATAGCTGATGTTGAGCCACCAGGTCGGCGAGGCTGTTGACGCACTCGTCCACCGGGCATTGGCCTGCTTGCCGCCGGCCCCGTCGCAACAGGCACACGGCGCCCTGCACCGCAGGCTCAGGCAGGCTAGCGCGCACCCACAGCGCCTGCTCGAACGGTATTTGCTGCTGGTCCAGCCAGGCCTGGCCTTGGGCGGGCGCCACCAGTTCCTCGGTGTGGATCCCCAGGCGCTCGCACAGCGCTTCGCGGTCCTGGGCATCGCGATCACACAGTATCACCAGCCGGTAGAACTTGCGCAGGTACAGCAATGCCCCGGGCGCGTCCTCGAACAGCGGCCAGGTCACGGGGGTGCGGGCGAAGCTCAGGCTCTCCTCCCAACTGGCCCGCACCTGCAACGCTTCGGCCAACTGGCGATGGGCGAAACACAACAGCCCGGTAAAGCCCAGCTCCTCGAACCGCGGGTACAGGCCATGCAGCACCTGTTCGAAGCGGTCCAGCACGGGGCCCTTTTCCGCCACCACGCCCGTGCCGACGAGCAGGCCCTGCAGCGCCGTCCAGACGCCACTGTCACGGTCGATCAGCACGCCGTCACAGTCGAGCAGCAACACACGATAATCAGTCAGGCGCATGCCAACTTCATCTCCATGATGGACAACGGCGGCCCAGGCGATGAAGCCCGGGCCTGTCGTGAGGTTCAGGCAATCAAGACCCGTGCCAAAGCGCGGTCGAGGATGGCCAGGGCTTCGTCGAGTTCGAGGTCGGTGGTGGTCAGGGGGGCGAGGAACCGCACGACATTGCGGTGCACCCCGCACTTGATCACCAGCAGTCCGCCTTCGCGGGCGGCGTCGATGACCTGCTGGGCCAGGGCCGCGTCGGGGCTGGCACCGGCATCGCCGCTGACCATTTCCATGGCCAGCATGAAGCCTTGGCCGCGCACGTCGCCGATGCGTGGGTAACGCTGCTGCAGCACCTGCAGCCCCGCGCGCAAGCGCACGCCCAACTGTTCGCCACGGGCCAGCAAATGCTCGTGCTCAAAGGCATCGATCACCGCCAGCGCCGCGGCGCAGGCCAGGGCATTGCCACCGTAGGTGCCGCCCAGGCCGCCGGGCGTGGGCGCGTCCATGATCTCACTGCGCCCGACCACGGCGGACAGCGGCAGGCCGCCGGCCAGGCTCTTGGCGACGGTGACCAGGTCCGGCTGGATGCCAGCGTGCTGGAAGCCGAACCAGCGGCCGGTGCGGCCAAATCCGGCCTGGATTTCATCGAGGATCAGCACAATGCCGTGTTGCTCGGTCAACGCGCGCAGTGCCTGCAGGAACTCCGGCGGCGCGGTGAGGAAGCCGCCATCGCCCTGCACCGGCTCGACGATGATGGCCGCCACTCGGTCCGCGGCGATCTGGGTGGCGAACACGTCTTGCAAGGCCGCCAGTGCATCAGCGCTGCTGATGCCACGGTAAGGGTTGGGGTACGGAGTGTGGAAGATCTCTGGCGCGAACGGGCCGAAGTTCTGTTTGTACGGCTGACTCATGCCGGTCAGGCTGCAACCCAGCAGCGTACGCCCGTGGAAGCCACCGCGAAAGGCGATGACACCGGGACGGTTGGTGTGGCCACGGGCGATCTTGATGGCGTTTTCCACCGCCTCGGCGCCCGAAGTGAACAACGCCGCCTTGTGCGGTACCTCACCGCCGACCAGTGTGCTCAAACGCTGGGCCAGCTCAATGTAGGGGGGGTAGGCGACCACCTGAAAACAGGCATGGGAGACTTTCGTCAACTGTGCCTGCACCGCTTCGACCACTTTGGGGTGGTTGTGCCCGATATTGAGCACGCCGATGCCACCGACAAAGTCCAGGTAGCGCTTGCCGTCCACGTCCCACAGCTGTGAGCCCTGGGCGCGGTCGATCACCAGCGGGTGGGCGGTGAGCACGCCGCGGGGCACTGATTGTTCACGCTGTTGCAGCAGTCGAGGGGTGTCATTGAGTTTGCTGTTCATGAAAGCTTCCTGTGGCCATGCCCGAGGTGGGTTTCGATGCATTCCAGAGTACGGGTTGCGCGGAGGCGACGTGGCCGAAGTTGCCGGCCAGCAAGGGCACATCGACTGTTTTGCGGGGCGCAAACGGCAGAATCGCTTGGCGGGGATGGGGCACAATGGGATGAAGGCTTTATTGAACAAACGCTTCAACAGCCTGACTCCCCCGACAAGGACTCCCCCATGGCATTGCTCTACAAAGCCGACCCCCAGCGAGGCGAGCGCTGGCGACAGCTATTCGCCGCCCACGCCCCCGATATCGAGTTCCGCCAGTGGCCCGACATCGGCAACCCTGCCGACATCGAATACCTGGCCGCGTGGCAGGCACCCGATGACCTGGCCACCCTGCTGCCCAACCTCAAGGCCTTGCTGGCGATATCCGCCGGGGTCGACCAGTTGAACCTGCCCGCACTGCCCCCGCACTTGCCGGTGGCGCGCATGCTCGACCCAGGCATCACCCAGGGCATGTGCGAATACGCTACCTGGGCGGTGCTGAGCCTGCACCGCGACATGCTGCGCTACCGTGCCCAGCAGCAGGCCGGGGCATGGGAAGCGCGGGCGCTGGTGCCCGCCAGCCAGCGTCGCGTCGGGGTGATGGGGATGGGGCAGCAGGGCAAGGCCATCGTCAAGTGCCTGCAGGGGCTGGGTTTTGCGCTATCGGGCTGGGCGCGCAGCGTGCATCAGCTGACAGGGGTCGAGTGTTTCGCCGGTCCTGCGCAGTTGCCTGCCTTTCTCGGCCAGTGCGACATCCTGATCTGCCTGTTGCCGTTGACCGAGCAGACCCGCGGCATCCTCGACCTTTCCTTGTTCGAGCAACTGCCCAGGGGCGCTGCCCTGATCAACATGGGCCGGGGGGCACACCTGAACGAAGCCGACCTGCTGACGGCCTTGGCCAGCGGCCAGTTGAGCGGCGCGGTGCTGGACGTGCTGGGGGTTGAGCCGGCCCCGGCCGACCACCCTTTCTGGCAGCACCCCGGCATTGTGCTGACACCGCACATCGCTGCCATGACCCAGCCGGACAGCGCCTTTGCCGTGCTGCTGGACAACATCCGCCGCCACCAGCGCGGCGAACCTCTGAACGGCCAGATCGACCGCGCCGACGGCTACTGACCCCCGCCCGGTCCCTCAGGGAGGGACCGGGCCTGCCGCGGTTACAGCCCGCCGATGTGAAACGCCTTGATTTCCAGGTATTCGTCCAGCCCGTAGCGCGAACCTTCACGGCCCAGCCCGGATTGCTTCACGCCACCAAACGGCGCGACTTCCATGGAGATGGCGCCGGTATTGAGCCCCACCATGCCAAACTCCAATGCCTCTCCTACCCGCCATGAACGTTGCAGGTTCTGGGTGAAGTAATAGGCCGCCAGCCCGTAGGGAGTGTCGTTGGCGATGGCGATCGCCTGGGCTTCGGTGTCGAAGCGAATCAAGGGCACCAGCGGGCCGAAGGTTTCCTCGCGGGTGCACAGCATGTCAGCCGTGACATCCGCCAGCACCACGGGCTCGACGAAGGGGCTGGCCGCCTCTGGCACACCGCCGCACAACAGCCGCGCGCCCTGCCCCAGGGCGTCATCCACATGGCGCGCGACTTTTTCCACGGCGGCCTGGTTGATCAACGGCCCCAGGGTGACGCCCGCCTCCAGGCCGTTGCCGACCTTCAGCGTTGCCACTTCCTGCAGCAACCGCGCGGCAAAGCGCTCGTAAATCCCCGTTTGCACCAGGATGCGGTTGGCGCACACGCACGTCTGCCCGGCGTTGCGGAACTTGCTCTGCATCAGCCCCGCCACTGCCTGCTCGATGTCGGCATCATCAAACACAATGAACGGCGCGTTGCCGCCCAGCTCCAGGCTCAGGCGCTTGATGTGTTCGGCGCTCTGGCGCATCAGCAGCCGGCCAACGGCGGTGGAGCCGGTAAAGGATATCTTGCGCACGGCAGGGTTGCCGGTCAGCTCGCCGCCGATGCCCTGGGGCATGCCGGTCACCACATTGAACACCCCGGCCGCAATGCCCACCCGCTCGGCCAGCACCGCCAGGGCCAGGGCCGACAACGGTGTCAAGTCCGAAGGCTTGACCACGATGGTGCACCCCGCCGCCAACGCAGGCGCGCACTTGCGGGTGATCATGGCGGTGGGAAAATTCCAGGGGGTGATGGCGGCGCAGACACCCACCGGCTGCTTGAGCGTCAACAGACGACGGTCGCCACTGGGCGAAGGAATGGTCTCGCCGTACTGGCGTCGGGCTTCCTCGGCGAACCATTTGACGAAGCTGGCGGCGTAGCGGATCTCGCCTTGGGCTTCGGCCAGGGGCTTGCCCTGCTCCAGGGTCATGATCAGTGCCAGGTCGTCCAGGTTGTCCAGAATCGCCTGGTACCAGGCCTCCAGCAGCAAGGCGCGCTGCGCCGCCGGGCGTTCACGCCACGCCGGCAACGCCGCTTCGGCGGCCTTGATGGCGCGGCGGGTTTCGGTACCCTGCAGGGCCGGCACGTGGGCGATGCACTGGCCGGTGGCCGGGTCGAGCACCTCCAGGGTGGCGCCGTCATCGGCCGCCAGCCATTGCCCGTTGATATAGGCCCGTTCGGCCAGCAGGGTGGGGTCTTTCAAGCGGTTGCGCAACATGGGGCTGATCCTGTGAGTCGTGGTAGGACCAGTCTAAAAACATGCGCCGCCGGGGTGATGCCGAATACGCCCCGGCAACAGTGCCGAATGCTGAAATCGGCGGCCAGGCAGCATGAGCTGCCTGCTCAGCCGCGCACGCCCTGCAACAGGGTGTGCAGCAGGTGTTCGCAGGCCTGCAGTTGTGCCAGTTCCACGTACTCGTCGGGCTTGTGCGCCTGCTCGATGGAGCCCGGCCCGCAGACCACCACCGGCACATTCAGGCGTTGGGCGAACAGCCCGCCCTCGGTACCAAAGGCGACTTTGACCTGGGCCGTTTCAGGCGGGGCGAATGCCTTCAGCCAGCGCACCGCCGCTACCGTCGGCGAGGTTTCCAGGCCCGGGTACGCGTTGAGGGTTTCGATGTGGATGTCGGCCACGCCACTGACCTTCTTCGCCTCGCGGGCAATGGCCTCGGCCTGCTCGGCCAGGTCCGCCAGCATCACCTCGGGATCATCGGCCGGCAGGTGGCGAATCTCGAATTCCAGGGTGCACAGGTTGGGCACGATGTTCAGCGCCTTGCCGCCATCGATACGCCCGACGTGCACGGTGCTGTAGGCAATGTCGTAAGCATCATCATGGGCGCCGTGTGCTTGCAGGCGTTGTTGGGTGGCGCGCAGCCGGGTGATGAAGTCGCTGGCCAGGTGAATGGCGTTAGCCGCCAGTGGTGCCAGGGACGAATGCGCTTCCTGGCCGTGGCACTGCACGCGGTACGAGGCCTTGCCCTTGTGGCCAAGGGCGAAGTGCATCTGGGTGGGCTCGCCGACGATGCACAGGAACGGCCGCTGGGGCGCCAGGTGCAACACATCCAGCAGACGGCGCACGCCCACGCAGCCGATTTCCTCGTCATAGGACAGGGCCAATTGCAGCGGCCGGCTGAGCGGCTGGTCGGCGGCCGTCAGCAGCGTATCGATGGCCACGGCGATGAAACCCTTCATGTCGCAGGCGCCACGGCCGTACAGCTTGCCGTCAATGACGGTGGCCTGGAACGGCGGCCTGGTCCAGGCCTGGCCGGCCACGGGCACCACATCGGTGTGACCGGACAGCAGCACGCCGGGCACGTCCCTGGGGCCGACACTGGCGAACAGGTTGGCCTTGGTACCGGCATCGTCATGCACCAGGCGGGTTTCGATACCCTTGGCCTCGAGTCGTTGCTGCACGTAATGAATCAACGCCAGGTTGGACTGGGACGACGTGGTGTCAAAGCTGATCAGTTGTTTGAGAATGTCGAGTGTGCGTGGGTTCATGAGTGGCCACTCAGGTTGAGGTCATTATGCTCTCTGTGGGACCGGGCAAAGCTCGGGAATGAAGCGCTGCGCACCGGTTGAGCGCACGCGGTGTACCTTTCCCGAGCTTCGCCCGGTCCCACAGGGTCGGCTGTTGAATGTCAATGCATCAGTGTGTTCTGGCTGGCTTCATGAGCGCGTTCATGGAGGTGGCAGGTGCAAACCGGTTGATGTGGAAATCATGAATACGCGTGCTGGTGCTGCCGGTGGCGATCAGTTCGGCCATGACCGCGCCTACGCCGGGGCCCAGTTGGAAGCCGGCGCCGCAGAAACCAAAGGCGTAGTACAGGCCGTCGACCTGGCCGCTGGGGCCCATGATCGGCAACGAGTCCGGCGTGTAGCTCTCGATACCGCTCCACACCCGAATGATGTTCAACGGCGCAATGCCCGGCACCAGCCGGCGCATCTGGCTGATCTGGTTGAGGATGCTGCGCGGCTCCACGTGGGCGCGGCGGTTGAGCATGTCCGGCTTGCTGCGGTAACCGCCGCCAATGACGACGTTGCCACGGGCGATCTGGCGGAAGTAGATCACTTCTTCCGGGACCTTGGTGTACACGCCAATCACAGTTTTCAAGGCGTAAGGCACCGGTTCCGTCACCGCCATCTGCGGGCCGTTGGTGTCCAGCGGCACCGGTTCACCGAACTGCGCCGACAGCCTGTCGCCCCAGGCGCCCGCGGTCACCAGCAGGTTGGGCGCACTGAAGCGGCGCCCGTCGCTGGTCTCGATGCGGAAGTCACCGCCTACCTTTTGCACCTCGCGCACCTCGGTGCGCTCATGCACCGTCGCGCCCGCGCGGACAGCGGCGCGGGCAAACGCCGGGGCCGCCAGGCGCGGGTTGGCGTGACCGTCGTGGGGCGCGTAGGAACCGCCCTGAACTTCCGGCCCCAGAAACGGGAAGCGCTCGTGCAAGGCTTTGCCACTGAAAATCTGCAAGTCCAGTTCGCGGGCTTCCGGCGCCTGGGCGTAGGCTTCCAGATCGGCGATATGCGCCGCGTCATAACACACCCGCATGTGCCCGCTGGGCAGAAACTCCAGGTCTTCGCCGATCAATTCCGGCAGGCGCTTCCACAGGTGATACGAGCGGTTGGACAGCTCCAGCTGGCACAGGTAACGGCCCTGGCGGCGGACATTGCCGAAGTTGACGCCGCTGGCGTACTGACCGATCTGGTCACGTTCCAGCACAATCACCGAGCGCCCATGCTGGCGCAGGAAAAACGCGGCGGCTGCGCCCATGAAGCCTCCTCCCACGATGACTACATCGGCCTGTTGCACGTTCATGCCTGCACCTCCTGCAGCTTCAGGGTCAGTGGCTTCACCGGGGCCTGGCCACGTTGGCGCCCCACTTCCTTGACCGGCACCCCGGCTGCGGCGGCGATGATCTCGGCCGCCGCCTGGGAGCAGTAACGGCCCTGGCACCGGCCCATGCCCACCCGGCTGAACGCCTTGGCGCGGTTGACCTCGCAGGCGCCCTTTTCGCGCACCACGCCACGCAGTTCGCCGGCGCTGATCATCTCGCAGCGGCAGACGATGGCTTCGTCCGGCAAGTGCTGAACCTGCGCCGCCGGCCATGGAAACGCCTCGGTGAGGCCCAGGCGGAAGCGCTCCATCTGCGCCAGGACCCGCCGTTGGGCCTCGGCCGCGCCCGACGCCACCGGCAAACCCAGGTCGCTCAACAACGCCAGGGCCGCCAGGCGCCCCGCCGCCTCTGCCGCGTCCGCGCCACGAATACGCGCACCATCGCCAGCGGCGTAGACGCTGGCCAATGAGGTGCGGCCGTCTTGATCGGTCTGCACCAGCCACTGGCCAGATGCCTCGTCGAACGCGAAGGCGCAACCGGCCAGGTCCGCCAGTTGAGTTTCCGGGCGCAGGTGGTAGCCCAGGGCGACGGCGTCGCAACCCACCCGCAAGGTCGCGCCTTTGCCCGTGCGCACGGTCACGCCCTGCACACCCGTGCGTTCGTCGCCATCAATGTGCAACGGCGTGACGCCCAGGTGCACGGCCACACCCGCCTGGTACAACCCGGCCAGCAAACCGACGCCGGTGGCCAGCACGCCCGGGCGGGCCAGCAATTTTGGCGCGGCGCGCAGCCGCGAATACAGCGGCGAGGTGTCCAGAACGGCAGCCACCTTGGCACCGGCCTTCACGTACTGGCTGGCCACCAGGTACAGCAGCGGCCCCGTGCCCATGAACACCACGCTGGCACCGATGGACACCGCCTGGGCCTTCAGCGCGATCTGAGCGCCGCCCAGGCTGTAGGTGCCCGCCAACTGCCACCCCTGCACCGGCAGCAGCCGGTCGGTGGCGCCGGTGCACAGCACCAGCGCGTCGTATTCGAGCGCCGTATGGCGGCCCTGGCTGACACAGCACAGTTGCTGGTCTGCCAGGTTCCACACCAGGGTATCGGGGCGGTAATCCAGCTGCCCGCGCACCTGGTCGAAACGTTCGTGCAGGGCCTGGGCCTTGCCGGCCTCGCTGCCGTACAGTTGGCGGTAGTCCCGGGTGAAGCCCTCGGGCTGGCGGCGGTAGATCTGCCCGCCCGCGCGACGCCCCTCGTCCACCAGCGTCGGGCGAATACCGGCCGCCAACAGGGTTTCGGCGCAGCGGATGCCCGCGGGCCCGGCGCCAACAATGGTTACCCGCGCAGTGGCCATGCCGCCTCCGGTTGTGAGGTAAGAATATCCAGGCCCTCGCGCACGTCTTCGCCGCACGCGCGCAGGCGCTCGCCGTCGCGGGTCCATACCCAGCAGTCCTGGCAGGCGCCCATCAGGCAGAAACCGGCGCGCCGGCCGTTGTCGAATTCAGAGCCGCGCAGGCTGTCGCCGCTGGTCAGCAGCGCCACCATCAGCGTGTCGCCTTCCAGCGCCTGAACCGGCTGGCCATCGACCAGCAAGTGAACGGCCGGGCGTTGCTGCTCGGCCAAGCGGACAAAACGGGCACTCATGCGTAGGCTCCCTGAGCGGGCAAGACAAGGGTCGGTTGGCCAGCGGCCAGTTGCGGGCTGTCCAGGTGGCAGAGAATCTCGCTGCCACCGGCGATCACCCGGCGGTTGGGCGCGGTGTGGTTGCACAACCCTTCCACCCGCAGCGGGCAACGGTTGAGGAACGTGCACAATTCACGCTGGTTGGCGGTGGGCGCGCTGATGGGCGGCAGCTTGCACGCCACCGCCGTGCTTTCCAGCCAGCCCTGGCGCAGGGCCGGCACCGAGTTGATCAACAGGTTGGTGTAAGGATGGAACGGTGCCTGCCCCAGCGCCTGGCGGCTGCCGCTTTCAACGATGTGGCCGCTGTACATCACCGCCACGTCGTCACACAGGGCGCGCACGGTGGAAATGTCGTGGCTGATGAAGAGGTACGACACCCCCAGCTCGCGGCGCAGTTCGGCCAGCAGCTCCAGAATGGCCGCCCCCACCACCGTGTCCAGGGCCGAGGTCACCTCGTCGCACAGAATCAGGTCCGGCTTGGCGGCCAAGGCCCTGGCCAGGTTGACCCGCTGTTTCTGCCCGCCCGACAGGGCGCCAGGGCGCCGTTCAGCCAGGCTGCGCGGCAGCTTCACCAGGTCCAGCAGTTCATCGATGCGCTGGCGCTGGGCGGCGCCTTTCAGGCCGTGGCACGCCCGCAAGGGGCGGCCAAGAATACTGGCGATGCTGTGCATGGGGTTGAGCGCGGTGTCGGCGTTCTGGAACACCATCTGTATGCGCCGGAACTGGTCTGGCGAACGCCCTTGCAGGTCACTGGACAAGGGCTGGCCGTCGAACATGACCTCGCCACGCGCCGGTTGCAACAAGCCGGCCACCACTCGCGCCAGGGTAGACTTGCCCGAGCCTGACTCGCCGATGATGCCGATAGCCTGCCCGCGGTGCAGGGTCAGGTCGATGTCTTCCAGCACGCGGATGCGCGGCAGCCCGTGCAGGTCGCGAGGGCCATAGCCGGCGGTCAGCCCGCGCAGGGTCAGCAACGGCGTGTTGCCCCGGGCCACGTCGTCGACGCGAATCTTCGCCGCCGGGCGCGCGGCCTCCAGCAAACGGCGGGTGTATTCATGGTTCGGCGACTTGAGCAGCGCGGCGGTGCCATTGTCTTCAAGAATCTGCCCGCCCTTGAGCACGATGATCTGGTCGGCCATCTGTGCCACCACCGCCAGGTCATGGCTGACGTACACCGCCGTGGCGCCACGCTCGCGCACCACGCGCTTGAAGGCCCGCAACACCTCGATCTGGGTGGTGACGTCCAGCGCCGTGGTCGGCTCGTCGAGCACCACCAGCAGGGGGTCGCTGATCAGCGCCATGGCGGCCATGACGCGCTGCAACTGCCCGCCCGAGACCTGGTGCGGGTAACGCTCGCCGATGTGTTCGGGGTCTGGCAGGGCCAGGTCGCGGAACAACTCGATGGCCTTTGCCCGCAACTGCTCGCGGCTGCCGCCCACACCGTGGATCAGCGCACCTTCGAGCACCTGATCGATCAGGCGGTGCGCCGGGTTGAAAGCCGCCGCGGCGCTCTGCGCCACGTAGCTCACCCGGTTGCCACGCAGGGCTTGCAGTTCGCCCTCGCTCAGGGTCAACAGGTCTTGATCACCCACCCGCACTTCACCGCCGGCGATGCGGCAGCCTCGGCGCGCATAGCCCAGCAGCGACAGGGCAATGGTGGTCTTGCCCGAACCCGACTCGCCGATCAGCGCCAGTACTTCGCCGCGCTCCAGGCTGAAACTCACACCCTTGACGATCTCGGTTTCGCCGCTGTCGCCGCAGGCGTTGACCCGCAGGTCCTTGACTTGGATGAGATGGCTCATTCAGTGCCCTCCCTTGCTACGCTGGCGACGGCTGGAAATGCTGTCGATCAGCAGGTTGATGCCCACGGTCATGGAGCCGATGGCCAACGCCGGGATCACCAGCGCCGGCGCCCCCTGGCTGAGGCCGCCGATGTTTTCCCGCACCAGCGAACCCAGGTCGGCGTCCGGAGGCTGCACGCCCAGGCCCAGAAAACTCATGCCACTGAGCAGCAGCACGATGAAACCAAATCGCAGGCCCAGGTCGGTGAGCACCGGGTTGAGCATGTTCGGCAGTATTTCCACGCAAGCGATGTACCAGCGCGGCTCGCCGCGGGTACGGGCCACTTGCACGTACTCCAGCGCTTCGATGTTGGTGGCCAGGCTGCGGGCAATGCGGTAGCAACCCGGTGCATAGCTGAGCACCGCCGTGGCAATCAGCAAGGGCACCGAGGCGCCGAACGCCGATACCACCACCAGCGCGAGCATCTTGCTGGGGATGGAAATCAACGCATCCATCAGGCGGCTGACGCAGCCGTCCAACCAGCGTGACGATACCACCGAGAGCAATGCCAACGAGGTGCCCACGGTGCTGGCGAGTACCGCCGCCACCAGGGCCAGGCCGACGGTGAAACGCGCGCCGATCAACACCCGGCTGAGCATGTCGCGGCCCAGGTAGTCAGTACCCAGGGGGAACGCACGGCCGATGTCATCGAACACGTTGCTGGAGATCACGTCACCCACGCCGTGGGGCGCCAGCCAGCCGCCGAACAGCGCCACCAGCAGCCAGAAGGCGCAGAGCCCCGCGCCGACCAGGCCCAACAGCGGCGTGCGCACCCGAGGGAACGGTTTGAAACGGGCAGACTTGCCAATGACGTTGTTCATTGCTGTCTCAGCCTCGGGTTGGAAAGGATTGCCGCCACGTCAGCCACCAGCACCAGCGCCAGGTAAGCGGCGCAGAACAGCATGGTGCAGGCCTGGACCAGGGCCATGTCGCGGTTGGTCACGGCATCCACCATCAGGCTGGCGATGCCGGGATAGTTGAAAATGGTCTCGACGATGACCACGCCGCCCAGCAAGTAGGACAGGCTCAGGGCCACGGCGTTGACGATGGGGCCGATGGCGTTGGGCAAGGCATGGCGCAGCACGATGCGCACCGGGCTTGCGCCTTTGAGGCGGGCCATTTCCACATAGGGGCTGTCGAGCTGGTCGATGACCGCGGCGCGTGTCATGCGCGCCATCTGCGCCACGATCACGCAGCACAGGGTCACCACCGGCAAGGCATAGGCGCGCAGAAACGCCAGCGGCGTGTGCACCTCGGTGGCGAACGACAGCGCCGAAAGCCAGCGCAGCTTCACCGCGAAGATCAGTACCGCCAGGGTCGCCACCAGGAATTCCGGTACCGCTACCAGGGTCAGGGTACAGAAGCTCAGCACGCTGTCCAGGCGGCCGCCGCGGCGCATGGCCGAGACGATGCCCAGGGTCAGCGCCACGGGCACCGACACCAGCGCGGTCACGGCCGCCAGCATCAGTGTGCTGGGCAGGCGCCCCGCCATTAGTTCGCTGACCGGCATGGCGTTGGACACCGAGTCGCCCAGGTGGCCGGTGACCAGGCCGCCCAGCCAGTGCAGGTAACGGACGATGCCAGGCTGGTCCAGGCCCAACTGGGTGCGCAGCGCGGCCACCTGCTCGGGGGTCGCAAACTGGCCCAGGGCCTGTTGCGCGGCATCGCCGGGCAGTATCGCGGTGATGGCGAACACCACCATCGACACGATCAGCAGCGTCAGGGCCACCAGGCCCAGGCGCCGCGCGATCAGCCAGTACAGAGTGTTGTGCATGGTACGTCTCCTGCACCTGTGTGTTTACCCGGTTCAACGCGTTCCTGTAGCCGCAGCCTTCGGCAGCGGCTACGAAGGCTGAGGTCAGGCGTCCAGCCACACCTGCTCGGCGAACATGTAACCCATGAAACCGCCCAGCGGGTTGCTGCCGTAGCCCTTGATGCGCGCGTCCACCCCATCGATGTTGCTGATGAACACCGGAATGCCGATGCCGCAGTGGTCGTGCACCAGGGTCTGCATGTCCTTGTACATCTGGCTGCGCTTGGCGTCGTCGGTCTCGCCGCGGGCGGTCATCAGCAACTGGTCGAACTGCTCGTTCTTCCAGCCCGACTCGTTCCAGGGCGCCGTGGACTGGAAGAACTGCGAGAAGATGATGTCAGCATTGGGCCGTGGGTTGATGTTGCCGAAACTGATGGGGTGCTTCATCCAGTGGTTGGACCAGTAGCCATCCGGCGGCAAGCGGTTCACGGTCAGGTCCAGGCCGGCCTGCTTGGCCGACTGCTGCAACAGCACCGCCATGTCCACCGAACCGGTGGCGGCCGGCGAGGCCACCAATGGCATCTTGACGCTGGCCATGCCGGCTTTCTTCAACAGGAAGCGCGCTTTGTCCGGGTCGTACGGCGTCTGCGGCAGGTCGGCATTGTAGTAGCGCGAACCGGGCGCGATCGGGTGGTCGTTGCCCACTACCGCATAACCGCGGAACACCGCCGACTTCACCTGCTCACGGTCCAGCAGGTACTTCATGGCCTGGCTGAAATCGGCATTCTGGGTGGGCATCTGGTCCTGCCGCAGGATCATGTCGGTGTAGTTGCCCGACGGCGCATCCACCACCGCGTGCCCGGCACTGGCGGCGATGCGGGCGGTGGAGCGCGGGTTGACCTCGTTGATCATGTGCACGTCACCGGACAGCAGCGCATTGACCCGCGACGGCTCATCGGAGATGGCGATGAACTCGATCTCGTCCAGGTACGGCAGGCCCGGTTTCCAGTAGTTGGGGTTGCGCGCCGCCACCGAGCGCACGCCTGGGCGGAACTCCTTGACGGTGAACGGCCCGGTGCCGATGCCCAGGTTGAAGTCAGTAGTACCGGCTGGCACGATCAACAGGTGCGATACGGCCAGAATCGATGGCAGCTCGGCGTTGGGCGCGCTCAGCTTGATCTGTACTTCCAGCGGGCCGGTCGCCTTGATCTCGGCGAACTGCTCCATCAGCGGCATGACCTTGGAGCCGGTGGCCGGATCCTTGTGCCGGGTCAGGGAAAACACCACGTCCTCGGCGGTCAGCGACTTGCCGTTATGGAAGGTGATGCCGTTGCGCAGGGTGATGACCCACAGGCTGGCATCGGTGTGGTCGATTTTCTCGGCCAGTTCAAGCTGTGGTACCAGGTGCGAGTCGAAACGGGTCAGGCCGTTGTAGAACATGTACTGGCGGGCGTAGTCGGTGGACAGTGCGCCCTTGGCCGGGTCCAGGGTGTCGGCGGTAGACGACGACATACCGGCCACGCGAATTTTTCCGCCCTTCTTGCCCACGGTCGCGGGGCCGGCGTCGGCTTCGGCGGCGAACACCGAACCGGCGCCTCCCAGCAAGCCGCCGACGCTGCTGGCCATGATCCCCGCCACCCCCAGCATGCGCAGGGCGTCACGGCGTGACATGCCACGGTTCAAACCATCGAAAATACGCACACTGTCGGCGCCGGTGATGAGCTGGGCTTCGACCTTCTTGTCTGTCATGGCGGTTCTACCTGTCGAGAATCGGGTTACACGAAGGGCTCGCGGTTGGCCGCGAACGTGCTTGAACGAAAGCAGGTTGAATCAGTGCAAGTGGTCCTGCAGCCGGTAGTACGCCCCTACCAGGGGCAGGAACCAGGGTTTGCCGAAATGCCCCGGAATGGCCGGCCAGTCGAGCCCGCGCCAGGGGTTGGCCGCGGCATTGCCGTCCAGCACATCGGCCATCACCCGGCCCATGTGCACCGACATCTGCACGCCATGGCCGCTGTAGCCCATGGAGTGAAAAATACCGCCATGCTGGCCGGCCCGTGGCAGGCGGTCGGCGGTCATGTCCACCAACCCGCCCCAGCAATAATCGATGCGCACCCGGGCCAGCTCCGGGAACATCTGCGCCAGGGCCGCGCGCAGAATCTCGCCGCTCTTGGCGTCGGAACGCGGGCTGGACATGGCGAAGCGCGCCCGGCCGCCAAACAGCAGGCGGTTGTCGGGCGTCACACGGAAATAATTGCCGATGATGCGGCTGGTCACGTACGAGCGCTGGGCGGGCAGCAACCGGGCCAGCACGTCAGGGGCCAATACCTCGGTGACAATGATGAAACTGCCCACCGGGGCCATGCGCCGGCGGTACCAGTTCAGGTCGCCTACCTGGGACGCCCCCGAGGCCAGCAACAACTGCTTGGCCTGCACCGTGCCGCGTGCCGTGTGCACCTGGTACCCGCCCGCCCGGGCCTGCCACTGGCTGACCGCGGCGTTTTCGTAGATCAGCGCCCCCTTGCGCGCGGCCGCTTCGGCCAGCCCCACGCCAAAACGGCCCACATGCATCTGCACGCCATTGCGCTGCAACAGGCCGCCGTGAAACTGATCCGAGTCCACCTCGCGGCGCACCTCGGCGGCCGACAGCAACTGCACGTCGGCATCCACCTCGCGGCGAATCAGTTCACAGGTTCTGGCCATGCCGGCGAAATGCTCCGGCTTGGCGGCCAGCTTCAGTTTGCCATTGCGCTGGTAATGACAATCGATGCCCTCGCTGTGCACGATTTCGTCCACGCTGGCCACCGCGCTTTCATAAGCCTGGTAGAACGCTCGGGCCTGCCCTGCGCCCAGCTTGGCCGACAACGCCGCGTAGTCCTGGGCCACCCCGGTGTTGCACTGCCCGCCGTTGCGCCCCGACGCTTCGCCGATCACGCGGCCGGCCTCGAACACCGCGACCCGGGCGCCTTTTAGCGCCAAGGCGCGCGCCGCCGACAGGCCGGTGAAGCCACCCCCCACCACGGCCACGTCAACCTGCCCCTCGACCGGCCCGGCCTGGCCGAGGCCGAAGGCCGGGGCGGTATCCAACCAGTAGGATTCACTGCTCATGTACGGCTCCTGCAGGCAATGGGAACGGGCGCCAGCGTGGCGGCGCCCTGGGGTGCGCTTACAACCCGACGAGGCCCGGCAGGCCGCCGATGTCGCTGATCTGGTTGTACTCGTAGCTGGCATTGGCCGCAGGCTCATGGCCCCGGGCAACGAAGGCCTTGTTCTTGATGCCCATGTCATGGGCCGAGAACAGGTCGTAGCGGAAGCTGGACGACACGTGGAGCACGTCCTCGGGGCCACAGCCCAGGTTGTCCAGCATGAACTCGAAGGCCGCCAGGCGCGGCTTGTACACCTTGGCCTGGTCGGCGGTGAATACCTTGTGGAACGGCACGCCCAGCTTGTCCACATTGGACATGATCTGCGAATCGCTGGCGTTGGAGAAAATCACCAGGGGGATCTTGTCGGCGATCTTCGCCAGGCCCGCGGTCACGTCCGGGTGCGGGCCCCAGGTGGGCACGGCGTCGTAGTAGAGGCGCGCCTCGGCTTCGCTGAACGCTACGCCCCAGCGCTTGCAGGTGCGCTCCAGGGCGTTCTTGAGGATGACGTCGTAGGGCTGCCAGTCGCCCATCACTTCATCCAGACGGTAGGACGAGAAACTCTTGACGAAGGCGTCCATCTTTTCGGCCGGCACGCGGTCGGCGAACAGCTCACGGGTCATGGTGCCCATGTGAAAATTGGTGAGGGTGCCGTAGCAATCGAAGGTGATGTATTTGGGGCGAAGAAAGCTCATGGTGCCGTCCTGAGTTCGTGGAAGTCTGTGGCGCAAAGGCCCGTTGTTGCAGTCCCGGGGAGGGCAACCCTCCGTTGCGCAGCGACTTCATTACAACACTGTGAAATCAGCAGATGGCGTTTAAAGCGCAGGCTGGAAAACACAAAAAACCGTTTTGACACGTCCCCGCAGCATTGCGTGCTTTCTGCTCCACACGCGGGCAAAGGCCGAAAAAGTGCGCCGTTTTGGCCCCGTAATTCGGGACCCGGACGGCAGCAGCCGGCGAACGGCAGCAGAATCTGCGTTGGAAAAGACCAATGCAAGACGAGCGCCAGGTGCGTGGGGGCCTTGAAACAACGGGGGTTCGCCGCTGCCTTATAGAGGGGCCCACCGCACCGCGCCTGCAGGTGGCCTGCGGCAAGCAGAATCTGCTGAAGACAACCCTGCCGACCTGGCTCGGTCCTGGCATTTGCTGCTGGGCACCTTGGCGGTGGAAGCAGTTAATGTGGTCTGCCCCATGCCGCCGTGCACAATCTGCCGAAGTTGTCGCGCCCCCTTGCCAGCCCTCGGCGCAGGTGCGATACAAGGCGCCATCGCGACCCATCGGAGCCCCCCATGCCTGACTACACGTACCGCCCCATGACCGCCGCCGACGTGCCGGCCGCCCATGCCTTGTCGGCTGCCCTGAAGTGGCCGCACCGCACCCAGGACTGGGCCATGCTGCAGCGGGTCGCCGACGGCTTCGTCGCCCTGGACGACGGCCGCGTCATCGGCTCGGCCTTCGCCTGCCACCAGGGCGCGTGGTCGACCATCGGCCTGGTTATCGTCAGTGACGACTACCAGGGCCATGGCATTGGCCGACGCTTGATGGACCTGGCGCTGGCAAGCATCGGCCCACGCACGGCGTTGTTGAATGCCACCGTAGCGGGCGCGCCGCTGTATCGCAAAATGGGTTTCGTGGAATTCGGCCATATTCAGCAACGCCAGGGGACCGTGGGCGTCCTGACCGCGCCTGCCACGCCGGGCCGTGGGCTGACGGCGGCAGACCACCCCCGCATGAGCGCGCTGGCCAGTGCCGCTACCGGGCTGGCGCGCGGCAGCGTGATGCAGGCGGTGTTTGCCGACATCGAACAGGCGGTTGGCATCGATGTCGACGGCCAACTGCAGGCCTTCGCCGTGCTTCGCCCATTCGGCCGCGGCCGCTGCATCGGCCCGGTGGTGGCCGGCAACGCCGAGCAGGCCCAAATGCTAATCGAGCACCTGCTGGCCCAGGTGCCGGATGCCTTCGTGCGCATCGACATCCCCGTGGGCTGCGGGCTTGAAGGGTTCCTGGACAGCGTCGGTTTGCCCGGGGTGGATACCGTTACCTGCATGAGCCGCGGGGAAATCCCGCGGCCCTCGGGTGACGCGCGTGCCTTTGCGTTGGTGACTCAGGCCATTGGTTGATTGCAGGGGAAAATGATATGAGCGGTTCGATTGCAGTGGTGTTGGCGTTTGCACAGGGGCACGCTGCCTGCGGCGCGGCAGGGGTTGGCCCATGGGTGGCCGACGATCCGTTCGCCGCAGGGCGCAGTACCGTCTTCACTGACGACCTGGGGTTTGCCGCCGGTGTTGTCAGGGTGGGCGGCCGCCATGAAGTGGTGGACTATCCGCTGACCGAGATGCTGGTCGTGCATGCCGGGGAATTGAGCGTGGTCAGCGGCGAGCAAGTGGTGCACTTGAAGGCTGGGGGCAGCGTGGTCATCGCCCGGGGCACGGCATTCACCCTCGACGCTGGCGCCGAGGCGCTGTGGGCCTGGTGCGCAACCCGCGCACACGCGGGCGCAAAGCCTGGGCTGACGGTACTGGACCGGCACGCCCACTTGAGCCCGTCCGCGCCGCCGGGTGACGACATCCTCATCAGCCAGGCCCCACAGTGCCGGGCCCAAGGGGCGTTTGAGGAAGGCGCCCTGCGCATCGGCGTGTGGGACTCCACTGCGTATGAGCGCCGCAGCCGCGGGCATCTGTGCCACGAGTTGATGCACGTGACCGAAGGCCAGGTGACATTGCGCCTGGATCAGGGCCGCGAGCTGGTGGTGAACCCTGGCGACACCGTGTTTGTCGCCAAGGGCGCGCGTTGCGGATGGTTGAGCCAGGGCTACGTGCGCAAGTTTTACGCCGTGGTCTGAGGGGCTTGAAACTATCATTTTCTTAATGATCCTCTACGGAACACCCGCCCTCTTCCGGCACTCACACCCTTGATCCCCCCATTCAAGGAGCCCCGCAATGCCCACAGCCGCCGATTTCATGGTCAACACCCTCAAGCAGGCCGGCGTCCAGCGCGTCTACGGCGTGGTTGGCGATTCGCTCAACGGCTTTACCGATTCCATGCGCCGCCTGGGTGGCCTGGACTGGGTGCACATGCGCAACGAAGAGTCCGGGGCGTTCGCCGCGGGCGCCGAGGCGCACCTGACCGGCGAGCTGGCGGTGTGCGCCGGTAGCTGCGGCCCCGGCAACCTGCACCTGATCAACGGCCTGTTCGATTGCCACCGCAGCGGCGTGCCGGTACTGGCCATCGCCGCCCATATTCCCAGCAGCGAAATCGGCATCGATTATTTTCAGGCCACCCACCCCGAATCCCTGTTCAAGGACTGCAGCCACTACGTGGAACTGGTATCACGCCCCCAGCAACTGCCCCAGGTGCTGGAGCGCGCCATGCGCGTGGCGGTCAGCCGCCGCGGCGTGGCGGTGGTGGTGATTCCCGGTGACGTGGCACTGGAGTCGCTGGACGCACCGGTCAGCCAGTGGCTGGCGCCGAAACCGCCCGTGGTGGTGCCCGATGCGGTGCAACTGGACGAGCTGGCGCACTTTCTCGACGCCGGCAAGCGCATCACCCTGCTGTGCGGCGCGGGCTGCGCCGGGGCCCATCAGGAAGTCGTGGCGCTGGCCCGCCTGCTCAAGGCGCCCATCGTCCATGCGCTGCGCGGCAAGGAGCACCTGGAATACGACAACCCCTACGACGTCGGCATGACCGGCCTGATCGGCTTTGCCTCGGGTTTCAACGCGATGAAGGCCTGCGACACGCTGCTGATGCTGGGCAGCAACTTCCCCTACCGGCAGTTCTTTCCCGAGCACGGCCGCGTGGCCCAGGTCGACCTGCGCCCTGAGGCCCTGGGCAATCGCTGTGCGTTGAAACTGGGGCTGATCGGCGACGTGCGCCACACCCTGCAGCAACTGCTGCCACGGCTGCATGAACGCACGGATACCACCCACCTGGACACCGCGTTGGCAGACTACGCCAAAACCCGGAAAGACCTGGACAACCTCGCCGAAAGCGGGCCGAACAGTTCCACCATTCACCCGCAGTACGTCAGCCGCCTGGTCAGCGAGATGGCCGACGCCGACGCCATCTTCACCTGCGACGTGGGCACGCCCACTGCCTGGGCTGCGCGCTACCTGAAAATGAACGGCCAGCGCCGCCTGATCGGCTCGTTCAACCATGGCTCCATGGCCAATGCCATGCTTCAGGCCATCGGCGCCCAGGCCACCCTCCCCGGCCGCCAGGTGATATCGCTGTCGGGTGACGGCGGCTTCAGCATGATGATGGGCGACTTCCTCACCCTCAAGCAGGCCAAGCTGCCGGTCAAGGTCATCGTGCTGAACAACGGCACCCTGGGCTTCGTCGAAATGGAAATGAAGGCCAGCGGCTTCGTCGATGTAGGCTGCGACCTGGAAAACCCCAACTTCGCCGCCATGGCTGAAGCCATGGGGGTCAAGGGTATTCGGGTAGAGAAACCCCAGGACCTGGAAGCCGCCCTGGCCCAAGCCTTTGCTCACGACGGCCCAGTGCTGGTGGACGTGGTCAGCGAGCGGCAGGAGTTGATCATGCCGCCGGAAATCACCGCGGCCAACGTCAAGGGCTTCGGCCTGTTCATGATGCGCGCCGTGCTGGATGGGCGGGCCAAGGAACTGGTGAACCTGGCCAAGGGCAACTGGTGGCGGTGAAGCCCCTGTAGCGGCGCCCCAGGCCGCGCCCTGGGGCGCTGCGGCGTATCAGGCGCACCCTGTGCAGGCTGACGCGGCCTTGCGGCTGCCGCTACAGAAATTGTACAAAACTATCGCTTCGTAGAACTTTCGTTACCATCGGTCGGTCGGACTCTCCAGACTTTTACTGGACTGACCGATGCCCGCTTCTACCCTTCGCCTTGCCATACTCGGCCCCGGCCATGACGCATTACCCCCCGCCAGCCCTCGCTTCACCGACCTTGTGGCGTTGCTTGCACAACCTCCCTGCGACGTCGTGGTACTCACCGCAACGGTTGAACAGAATGCACGTTGGGCCGAGCAGTTGCGTCGCCACCCCGCTTACGCCCTGACCCTGATCTACTGCACCACCGACCACCCCCTGACCCGCGCCCTCACCGACGGCCCCTTGCCGGGCCAATTGCACGCCGCCTGGCAGCAGTGGCAGGAACGCCTGGCGGTCTTCAACCTGGGCCGCGCGCCCGAAGGCCTTGAGGCCCACGTCCTGGCGTACCTGTGGTTGCGGGCACCCGGTAGCCTGAAAGCCGTGCGCGCCCCCTTGTCACCAGGGCACTACAGCTACCCTCTGGTGGATGCCCTGGGTGGCGACCAGATCAACGCCCACGCGCTGGTACAAAACCTGGCGCAGCGTCACCTGCTCGACAGCACCGCGTTGGTGGACCGCATTCGGCTGTGCCGCAGTTGCGGCAGCGGCCACCTCAATTACGTGGACGTGTGCGTTGAGTGCACGGCCCTGGACATCGTCCGCCAGCCTTCGCTGCACTGCTTCACCTGTGGCCACATCGGTGCCCAGACCGAGTACCTCAAGGACGGCGTGCTGGTGTGCCCCAACTGCCTGACCCGGCTGCGCCACATCGGCACCGACTACGACCGGCCGCTGGAAAACTACCGCTGCAACGCCTGCCAGGCGTTCTTCGTCGACGCCGATGTCGAGGCGCGCTGCCTGGACTGCGGCCAGCACCACGCCCCCGACCAGTTGCAGGTGCGCGAGGTCCGCGATTACCAGCTGTCCGAAAGCGGCCAGCTCACGGCACGCCAGGGCCTGGAGCGCAGCAGCGACGCCTACTTTGGCGGCCTGGCCATGGTGGGGGTCAGCACGTTCAAGACCCTGCTCGACTGGCAGCTGGAGCTGATTGCCCGTCATGGCACACCCACCTTCGCCTTGCTGGGCCTGCGCTTTCGGAACCTGGGCGTGACCCTGCGCCGCCTGGGCCCACAACGGGGCCATGCCTTGCTCGACAGCCTGATCGAGCGCATCCAGGTGGCCATCCGCGAGACCGACCGCTGTACCCGCACCAGCGAAGAGCACCTGTGGCTGCTGCTGATGTACACCGATGCGCCCGGCCTGCGCACCGTGACCGAACGCCTCAACCAGATCAGCGAACTGTTCGTGGGCCAGGACCTGCAAGACATCCAGCTGACCACCAGCGGCTGCGTCGCGCCGGGGGAACTGATTGACAAGGAAGACGCCGAACTGCTGATGGCGCGCCTGGCCGGGGCGCTCTGATGGGCGTGCTCCTGGACCACCTCTACGCCTGGCTGGCGCAGATCGAGGGGCCCGACGGCCATTGGCAGTTGTTCCTGATGGTCTTCCCGTATTTTCTGCTGCTGGAAGTACCGCTCAACCTGCTGGTGCTGCTGGGCACACTGCGCTGGTTCATACGTGAGCACGGCGCGGTGCCGATTCACCGCAACTGGAACCCGCGGGTGTCGGTGATCATCACCTGCTACAGCGAAGGCAAGGACGTCGAGCTGACCCTGCGCAGCCTGGCCGAACAGACCTACCCGGGCATGATCGAGATCATCCCGATTGTCGACGGCGCCAGCGCCAACGCGGTCACCACCGAGGTGGTGCGTCGCTTCAAGGCCGAGCACCGCCTGCCGGCCAACCGCGTGCTGCGGCCCATCGCCAAGTGGCAGCGCGGTGGCCGGGTGTCGTCGTTGAACACGGGCCTGGCCTTCAGCACGGGCGAGATCCTGATCAACGTCGATGGCGATACCTCGTTCGACAACGACATGGTGGTGCGCATGGTGCGCCACTTCGTCGACCCGAAAGTGCCTGCGGTGGCAGGCAGCTTGCGCGTGCGCAATGCACGCCAGTCGTGGATCGCGCGCATCCAGGCGCTGGAGTACCTGCTGTCGATCCACATGTGCAAGATCGGCCTGGCGGAGTGGAACCTGGTCAACAACGTCTCGGGGGCCTTCGGCGCGTTTCGCCGCGACTTCCTGCGCCAGATCGGCGGCTGGGACACCCACACCGCCGAAGACCTGGACCTGACCCTGCGCATCAAGAGCTACTTCCGCCGCTACCGCCTGCGCATCCCGTTCGAACCCCGCGCCATCGGCCATACCGACGCGCCCTCGACCTTGCGCAGCTTCCTTGACCAGCGCCTGCGCTGGGACGGTGACCTGTTCTTCGTCTACCTGCGCAAGCACCGCCATGCGTTCACGCCGCGGCTGCTGGGCTGGCCGAACTTCCTGATGCTGATGCTCAGCGGGCTGTTCTTCCAGCTGGTGCTGCCCTTCATCATCCTGGGCTACAGCCTGGTGGCGGTGTTCATCCTGCCGTTCAGTGCGTTCGTGTTCTATTCGCTGCTGATCTACGCCCTGTACCTGGCCATGAGCGGCCTGCTGTACCTGGGGCTGATGCTGATGGTCAGCGAACGACCGCGCCAGGACCTGGCGCTGATCTGGATACTGCCGTTCTACCCCCTGGCGATGTACGCCCTGCGCTGCTGGAGCGTGGTCGCCATTCTCAATGAAACCCTGCGGCGCGGGCACGAGGAATCGAGCATGGCGCCCTGGTGGGTACTCAAACGGGCCAACCGGTTCTAAGGCTTTTTCTACACCATGATTGCAAAAACAGCACTTCGCCTGCTGCCCCTGGCCTTCTGCGCACCGCTGTTGGCCACGGCAGCCCCCTTGACCCTTGAACAGGCGCTGCACCAGGCCGGCGACGGCTATGGCACGGCTTCGGCCAGCGCCCGGTTGCAGGCCCGCTACGCCGCCCGCGACCAACGTGACAGCGAGAGTGGCTGGGAGATGTTCGGCAATGCCAACGTCGGCCGCTACCACGAGCTGGTCACCGAAGACATCCGCGATGACTACTACGGCCGCAACGCCGCCATCGGTGTGCGTTACCCGCTGCTGGGCAGCCTGCGACGGCGCATGGATGCCGTGCGCGCCAGCGAACATGATGCGCGTCTGGGCGAGATCGAACAGGGTTACCAACGCGCCCGCCAACGCCTGGCCGTTCGCAGCGCCTACGCCGACTGGTGGCGCGCCACCCAGGAACAGCAACTGTGCCAAGGTGTGGAAGCCGCCGCCCAGGACGCCGCGCAACAGGTGCACAGGCGGCTGGAGGGCCACTGGATTCTGCCTTCCGACGCAGGCCTGATGACCAGCGAGTGGTCCGCCGTGACCCACCGCTGTGCCTTGCAGGCCGACCTGCTGGACGATATGCGCACCAGCCTGCGCAGCCTGGGCGTGGACGTAAGCCCCGACGACACCCCGCAAGCCACCACGCTGGCCAGCCACCCACAGCCGTTGCAGGCCTGGCAGGACCAGTTGGAAAGCAACCCGCGCATGGCCCGGCGCAATGCCGACCTGGCCAGCGCCGAGCAGGACCGCAAGCGTCCCTGGTACAGCGCCATCGAGTCGTATTTCAACGTCACCCAGACGGTGGAACAGCGCAGCGGTGCCGGTGACAACGGCAGTGGCCTGAGCGCCGGCGTGACCTTCTCGGCACCCGTGGACCTGATGGACTACGGCTCGGCCCGTGGCCGCGAAGGCGAAGCGCGCTACCAGGCGGCCGTGCAGGCCCAGGAACAGGAGCGCGGCAGTTTGCTGCGCGAATTGGGCAAGGTGCTGGAACAGCAACGACGCAACGTGGATGAATACCTGTGGCGCAGTGAGCGCCGCCACGCCGTGGACCAGATCATCGGCGAGCGCCGCCAGCGCACCGGGCTGGACGCTGGCGAGGCCAGCCTGCGCCTGTTGCAGGCAGAAGTGGACCACTACAACGCCGGCTTCGCACAGATCGCCGCCTGGCATGCCGCCTGGTTGCAGGACGCGGCCCTGCGCCTGTTCGGCGATGAGAGTCCGGCGTTCGACGCGCTGCTGGGCGGGCAACGGTTGCAGTGGCAAGGCAACCCCAGCGTTCCGGCCAAGGCGAGTTGGCGCCAGGGAACCTACCTCTGGCACAGCCAGGCGCTGCTGGACCCCAGCCAACAGGACCGGCAGTTGCAAGCCTTGAAACAGGCCGGTATGCAGGTGGTCAATGTGGGCCTGGACAGCGGCCAGGTGGCTGACATGGCCCATACTCAGGCGTCGCTCATCGATCTGCTACGCCGCGCCCACGCCCAGGGCCTGCAGGTCAACCTGCTGCTGGGCGACGCGACCTGGATCAAACCCGGCCAGCGGCCCCAGTTGATTGCCCTGATCCAGCGCCTGGGCACCCTGCCCTTCGACGGCCTGCACCTGGACCTGGAAGTCGAACAACTGGGCTGGCCGGTGCCGGACCAGCGCCTGCGTCAGTGGCTCGACACCTTGCGCGAAGCCAAGGCCGCCAGCCCCTGGCCCGTGAGCCTGTCCAGCCACCCACGCTGGTTCAGCGACCAGGCCCAGCGCACCCCGTGCGTGCCCTGCGAACTCCAGCACCTGGGGGTGAGCGAGGTGAGCCTGATGATCTATACCCGCAACCCCCAGGCCAGTACCACCAAGGCCCTGGCCATCGCCCACCACTGGCCGACGCTGCACCTGCGCCTGGCCCAGAGCGTGGAGCCCGACCAGCCTGCCGACCTCAGCTGGGCTGACGCCAACGCCCAGCAACTGCAGGCTCAGGCCACACGCTGGCAACAGGCCCTGCAGCCCGCCGGCCTGACTGGCATCGACTGGCAATCCTGGACCGACTACCCGAGCGCCCCATGAAGATTCGATTCAACAGCCCCAAAGAGCAGCACCCCACCCAGGACAATGGCATGCAGGTGCTGTACGCGCCCGGTAAACGCCTGGCGTTCCGCCTGCGCTGGTACCTGATCCTGTTCCTGATCCTGCTGCCAGCCCTGTGGCTGGCGGGCCGCTACGGTCTGGACCTGTTGCGCATCGAGGCCCCGGCCCTGGTGCGCCTGCCCACCCTGGACGTGCGCGCGCTGCAACCGGGCGAGGTCCGCGCCCTGCGCGTGCAGGCCGGTGACCATGTGGAGGCTGGCACGCCGCTGGTGGACCTGGACAACCCCGAATGGCGCCTGCGCCTGACCTTGCTGCAAGCCGACAGCACGGCCACCGTGGGCACCAGCGCCGACCTGGGTGCCCACAGCCGCGCGGTGCTGCAAAGCCTGGTCAACCGTGCCGCGCAACGGGTCAGCGATACCCGCAGGCTGGTCCAGCAAGGCGCCGCCACCCGCGGCGAGCTGCTTGAGGCCCAGAACGCCCTTGACAGCCGCGAGGCTGAACTGCTGGCATTCGAGCGTAGCGTGAGCACTGGCGGCAGTACCGAGAACCAGCGCTATGAGCAACAGCAGCAGCGGGAACGCCAGTGGCTGGGCCAGCAACTGGCGCGCATGAACGTGGAGGCCAGCGAGCGTGGGCGTGTGGCGGAAGTCATCACCGCACCCGGTGAAAACGTCGGCCCCGGCACCTTGCTGATGCGCCTGGAGCGCAGTGGCCCGGCGCAGTTGTGGGTCTACCTGGACCCCAAGGATGTGGAGCATGCTACCCCGGGTTCGCCCCTGGACGTGCGCCTGCCCAATGGCCAGTGGGTGGGTGCGCAGGTCATCAACCCGGCAGAAAGCGCCAACCCGCTGCCCAGTGATTTGCGCAAGCCGTTCAGCAGCCCTGCACGGGGCCTGATGGTACCGGCGCGCTTCACCGCACCGTTGGCCAGCGAATGGCGAATCGACTCGTTGCCGGTGCGCGTACGCTTCCCGCACCAGCACTTCAGCCTGTTCGGCTTCACCCTCTAGACGCCGCGCGCTGAATGCCGCGCCCCGCAGGGAACGCAGGGGCGCGCCAGGGCTCTACACTGGGAACGGGCGCCGTGCAGGCGCCTTCCTGATGCCGCCAGAAGGATGATCCCGTGCCCCGACTTGGCCTGCCCCTGCTGTGGAGCTTTTCCCTGTGCTGCGCCGCCACTTGCGCCAGTGGCGCCAGTGACGCACCGCTCAGCCCCTCCCCCGAACGACTGGCCGCCAGTGGTATCCACCCCGCACCGCGAACCGCTGATGGCTATGAGAACAACGACGGCCCGCTGCAGCACGGTTCCGTGTGGAAATGGCGCTGGAATGCCTTTATCCATCACCTGCCGCCGCCCCCGGAAAACGGCTACGCCTTCCCCATGGCCCACCCGGACGTGGCCTGGCTGAAAGCCAACCGCAGAACCGACACCCTGACCTGGGTCGGCCACTCCACGGCGCTGGTGCAGGTGAACGGGGTAAATGTGCTGACCGATCCGGTGTTCTCCGAACGCGCATCGCCTTTCACCTTCGCCGGCCCCAAACGGCGGACGCCACCGGGGCTGGCCCTGAACGAGTTGCCCCGTATCGACGTGGTGCTGATTTCCCACAGCCACTACGACCACCTCGACACCGCCAGCGTCCAGGCCCTGAATGCTCAGCCGGGTGGGCCGCCGCGCTTCCTGGTGCCCTTGGGCATCAAGGCCTGGCTGGCCGGCAAGGGCATCGACAACGCCGAGGAGCTGGACTGGAGCGACCACACCCGGGTCGCCGGCCTGGACTTCTGGTTCGTGCCGGCTACCCACTGGTCCGCCCGCAGCTACACCGACCGCAATGAAACCCTGTGGGGCGGCTGGGCAGTCAAAACCGTGCCCGGCGCCGCGCGGCCCTACTCGTTCTACTTTGCTGGCGATACCGGTTACTCCAGCGACTCAAGGCGCATTGGCGCCGCCTTTGGCGGCTTCGACCTGGCATTGATTCCGGTAGGCGCCTACGCGCCCCGCTGGTTCATGGGACCCCAGCACGTCGATCCCGAACAGGCGGTGAAAATCTTCCAGGACGTGGGTGCGAAAAAAGCCGTGGGCATTCACTGGGGCACGTTCGAACTGACCGACGAGCCCCTGGATGAACCGCCGAAGAAGTTGCATGAAGCGGCCCAGGCGGCGGGCTTGCCCGAAAACGCCTTCACGGTATTGCAGCATGGGCAGATGGTCCGGCTGGCCCCGTGAGAGCGGGCTTCGGGCAGCCCGCCCCCATCAGCCGTGCACGGCCTCGGGCCGTGCGCAGCGCAGGCAGTCGCGCCCGGCGCGTTTGGCGTCATACAGGGCGCTGTCGGCCGAGGCGATCAGGGCATTGGCGGTAACCCGCGGTGCCATCGCCGCCGCGATGCCCAGGCTGATCGTCACCCGCGCCCCTTCGCCCAGCACCGGGTGGGGAACCCCCAGCGACGCCACCGCGCTGCGGAAAGCCTCGGCCAACTCCCTGGCCTGGGCCGCATCGGCATCAACCTGCACCACCAGTATTTCCTCGCCGCCAAAACGGAACGCCAGGGCACCGTGCGCTTGCGCCGTACGCTGCACGGCGCGGCTCACCTGCTTGAGGCACGCGTCGCCCTGCAGGTGACCATAGTTGTCGTTGTAGGCCTTGAAGTGGTCGATATCCAGCAGAATCACCGCCACGCTGGCCGGCGCATTCGCCGCGGCCGCCCATATGGAGTTCATCACCTCGCCCTGATAGCGGCGGTTGAACAACTGGGTCAACGCATCGGTGCGCGCCAGGGCCATCAATTGCACCTGCAGCAAACGCCCGCGCAAGGCGAACAGATAACTCAGCCGGCTGCCGCGCTCCAGAAAGTAGGAGCCCATCAGCAACAGCGCCGCCGTGGACACAAACAGCAACGCGTTGGCCTGCCAGATCCTGATGTCGGCAAAATCGGCGAGGTAGGTGGTCGCCAGTTGAATCACCAGCATGCACAACATGGCCACCGAGGCGAAACGCGTGGGCAACTGCTGGATCATGGTGCAGTACACCATGATCAGCAGCATCCCCAGTTGGTAGTGCAGCCGGTAGGGGCTGTCGCTGTAGATCATCACCACCAGCGGCATCAGCGACGACACCACCGTGCCGGTCGCCGCCACCACTTCCACCGCCCAGCGCTGGGTCAGGCGCTGACCGAAATACAGCAAGGCGATGAACATTGGCGTTATCAGGCACAAGCGCCCTGCCGCCACCCAGGCGAACTTGTCGTTCAGGGTCAGCCAGTCGCTGAGCAGGAACAGGTTGTAGACCAGCGCGCCGCCGATACCGACAGTCGTGATGAACTTCAGACGCTGCTTGAGGGTGTCACGCTGGTAGCGCTGCTCCAGTTCACGGCTGAAACGCAATGTGCGCACCCCGGCGGCGATGGTCAACTCGACCTCCGCCAGAATGTGAGGGTCGTCGGGGCTGGAGCTGTCGGGAGCGGGAACAGGCATGCGGCACCGGATCATGGGTTGGGTCGCAGTGGGACAGTACCAGGGGGTGTTCGTGCCCATGTCCGTGGCAGGTCTGGTGTTTTTGTGCGGGACATGAGGGTATCGGCCGGGCGCCGGCAAAGCTGAAGCCGCCGGTCGGCGCTGTGCACCGGCCACGACCGTCACGGCTGTGCATCAAACCGCTGGCCAAACACCTCTACCAAAAAATCCATCACGGCGCGCAACAGCGCCGAGTGCCGCAAGTCCTCGTGCACCACCAGCCAGATATCCGGGCAAAACCCTTCGCCGTCCCATGCCAGCCGCCGCAACTGGGGGTCGTTGTCGCCGATGAACGTCGGCAGACCAGCCACGCCAACGCCTGCCCGCGCCGCGGCGTGCTGGGTGGTGATATCGCTGACACCACACGCGATGGGCCGTCCCGCCGCCACGCCGAGCAGCCATTTCTGATGCGCGCGGTCGGCCCATTGGCTCTCGTAGGCGATGAATGCCCAGCGGACCGGCGCGTCCAGGTGTTCATAGTCGAGGCTGGCGTACAGGGCAAAGGGCATGCTGCCCACCTTGCGGATGACACTATCCGGCTCGGTTGGCCGGTAAAGCCGAATGGCGATGTCAGCTTCGCGGCGGCCCAACGACACACTCTGGCTTTGCCCGGCGAGGGACAGTTGCACCTGGGGATAGCGCTGGCGGAAAGCCCCCAGTGTGCCCGCCAGAAAGTTGCTGGCCAGCACCGGTGGGGCGCTGACAGTCACGTGGCCGGCAGTGGGCGAGTGCTCGGCGCGCACTGCACGTTGTACCGCGAAGGCACTGGCCTCCATCTGGGTGGCCAGTTTGAACACCTGTTCGCCCACCCCGGTCAGTTGGCAGGCACGGGGCAACCGGTCGACCAGGCGCACCTGCAATTGCGTTTCCAGGGCACTGAGGCGCCGGCTGACCGTGGCGTGGTCGACGTTCAACGCCCGCGCGGCGCCCGATAACGTACCGGCCTGGGCAACGGCCAGGAAAAAACGAAGGTTTTCCCACTCGAACATCGGTGCGTTTTCTCCAGTTTGCCGTGCACTTTTACGGAATTTTCGCACAGAAGGTACCCCTGTAGCTTAAGTCGCTCAACCAGGAGGTCAACCGATGCAAGCGCTAACTCGCCCCACTTCACGCTATGTGCAGTTCGCCACGTGCCTGGGCTTTTTCGTGGTGCTCATGGACGTCAGCGTGGTCAACGTGGCGTTGCAGTCCTTGCACGAAGGGCTGGATGCCGATATCACCTCGCTTCAATGGGTGGTGAATGCCTACGCCCTGGTGTTCGCCTCGCTGCTCTTGATGGCCGGTACCCTGGGTGACCGGCTGGGGGCCAAGCGCGTGTTCATGCTGGGCTTTGGCGTGTTCTCGCTGGCGTCGCTGGGCTGCGGCCTGTCCCCCAGCCTGGGGGCTTTGATCGGTTGGCGGCTGGCCCAGGGGGTAGGCGCTGCCTTGCTGGTACCGACCTCACTGTCACTGCTGCAACAAGCATTCGTCGACGACCACGCCCGTAGCCGCGCCGTGGGCTGGTGGGGGGCCGGCGGTGGCATCGCGCTGGCGGCAGGGCCGGTGGTGGGCGGGCTGCTGATCGCCGCGTTCGGCTGGCGCAGCCTGTTCTTCATCAATATGCCGGTCGGGTTGATCGGCCTGTGGCTGACCGCGCACCATGCCCCCAGCTCGCCGGCGCAGCCCCAGCGCAGCCTTGATATACCCGGGCAACTCGCCGCGGTACTGACCCTGGCCAGCTTCACCTTTGCCCTGACCGAGGCAAGTCAGTGGGGTTGGTGCAACCCCATGATTCTGGGAGCGTTGGCCGCAAGCCTGGTGCTGGCGATGCTGTTCGTATGGCGGCAATCGCGCGCGGCTCAGCCGATGCTGCCCCTGGGCCTGTTTCACGACCCAGCGTTGCGCAGCGCCAGCGTCATCGGCCTGGTCGCGAACCTGGTGTTCTACGGCATGGTCTTCACCCTGAGCCTGTATTTCCAAGGCATCGAACAGTTCACCCCCGAGCAGACCGGGCTCGCGTTTCTGCCCATGATGGCCGTGCTGATGGTAATGAACATCCTCGCCAGCAGGCTGGCGAGGCGCGTCGGCCGGCGCTCACTGGCCAGTGCTGGCCTGCTGATCTCGGCAGTCGGTTACCTGCTGATGGTACCTGCCCTGACGATGCCCGGCTTCGGCTGGCTGATCGCCCCGATGCTGCTTTCTGGCAGCGGCATCGCCCTGACCATCCCCACCATCACCAGCGCCACCCTGATGTCGGTGCCCTCGGCGCTTGCAGGCACAGCATCGGGGTTGCTCAACGCGGCGCGGCAGGTAGGCGGCATCGTCGGTGTGGCGTGGTTCGGTTTTCTGGTCAGGGGGCCGGCTCCCCAGGCATTCATGCCGGGCCTGCGCGAGGCACTGTTCGTGGCGGTGGCGGCGTTGCTGCTCGCCGCAGTGGCTGCCTTCAAAGGCCTACCGCCAGCCAGTGGCGGCGACCGCTCGCGGTAGGAGCGGTCGAAGCTCGGGAAAGCCACGCCGCGGTCTGCGCGATACACCGCGCCGCCCCCTTCCCGAGCTGGCGCCCGGTCCTACCCGTTGGCAGCGCTGCCGCCGACACCCAGCAACCGCCCCGTGAACACTGCATTGCCCACCGCCGCATCCCGCGCGGTGTTGTCGAAGATGCACCACGTGGGTACGCCATCGGCGAGGGTCGCTTCGATTTCCCCGGCCAGGCGCTCAAGCCATTCATCCCCGTAGGCGCTGTAATAAATGCGCGGGGCGCCATGCAGGCGCCAGTAGCGCATACCCTGCCACCCGCCCGGCAGGCTATCGCTGCTGATTCGCGAGGGGTCGACCGCCGCCTGGGCGATCCTATGCGCTAGCAGTAAATCGTGAGCCTCAACCCAGGACTCGTGCCGTGGCTCGACCACCACATCCCCTGAGTACTGCGCCCGCAGGGTCTGGAAAAACGCCTGCGCCACGCCCGCATCGAATGCCAGGGAGGGTGGCAACTGCACCAACAGGCAACCGAGCCGCTCCCCCAGTGCCGAGCATTGGCAAAGAAACCCTTCCAGCAGCATCGACACGTCTTGCAGGCGCTGTTCGTGGGTGATGGCCTTGGGCATTTTCACCGAAAAGCGAAACGCCTCCCCCACGCTGGCCGCCCAGCGGGCATAGGTGGCGGGACGATGCGGGCGGTAGAACGCACTATTGATCTCGACGGCGTTCAGGCGCGAGGCGTAACGCGCCAGGTGGGTGCCAACGCTGGCGAATTCCGGCCAGTATTCGCGGCCCAGCTTCCAGCCCGCGCAGCCCAGGTAGAGCGCGGTGCGGTTCAAAACAGCACACCGCGGGCATCCCGCAGGAAGATCTCGACGGTTTTCGGCCCAATACCCTCAAACGCCTTGAGCCGCGTTTCGAAGGCCGGACAGTCGTCGCTGGCCTGGCGGATGTTGGTCACCTTGCCACCATACTCATCATTCAGGCGCCTGCTTAACTTGAGCAACCGCTCGGCGGTGGATTCATCGTATCGGGTATAACGTGCCTCCCCTAGCATGCGCACCAGCTCACGATGGCTGCACGCCGCAAGCTTGCTCGATGTATCGCATCGGTGTTTTTGAACGATGACCCGGTAAGCCTCGGCGGCAATGTCACTCTGGATGCGCTTGCCCATCAGAAAACTGGCGACCAGCCATTTGAACAGCGCAGGGTCATCGTCCGCTCCCAGACGAATATTCAGATCGGCTGCGGTGATAACGCTTTTCACGGTGCGCACCTTATTGGCCGGTGGGAGGATACGCTTGTTGACCTGAGGACTGCCTGTTTGGTTGCACAACGCCTGCCGCCCGATGGGAAGCCAGGTGCGCGAGCTTGCCACCCCACACAATCAGGTTGGTGGCATAATGCGCGGCATACCTTTGGCTGTACGCCAGAACCAGCCGTCTCTTGCGACAGGGGAATTGAAATGACGCCTCGCCCACTCCTGCGTTGGGCCGTGCTTGCCCTGGGACTGGCAATGCTGGCCGGGTGCTCCAGCCAGTCGGCCTCCAGGTGCTATGCAAAGGCGCTGCCGACCCGGGGCGAGGGCAGCCTGGCCTGGGGCGCGAGCCTCGGCGCGGCGCGCAAGAAGTCCCTGCAGAACTGCGCGCTCTACGCCGAGCGCTCGGGAGGCACGCCGCGTACGTGCAAGGTCGTGCTGGAACAGTGCAAATAGCCTCACCCCATTGAGCGAAACACCATGAACCGTCGCAAGAAGATCAATCAGCTATTGAAAGCCAATGCCAAGAAAGCCAGCGCCAAGCTGGCCCCCAAAAGCAAGCCGCAATACATCAGCAAGGCTGACCGGGCGAAACTGGCCAGTGAAACCGACCAGGCGGCCACCGCGCCTGCCGAGGCCTGAATGCCGTCAGGCGCTATTTGGCGCAACCGCTGGCACAGCGTTCCTGGGGGTGGCCTCGGTGATCGCCCGGCTGTGTGCTGGGGCTCGCGATAGGGTGGTGGGTGTGGCCACTGGTGGCAAGCCTGTAGCTCATGACCATTGCGGGACCCCGAACACCCGGTCGAAGCCCCACTGAAACACCAGCGCGTACAGAAAGAAAAACCCGAACAGCCCCAGGTCAGCCGCCAGCGCCTGCCACAGCCCGATGCCTAGCCAGGCCGCCATCAAGGGGACCAGCATCACCACCAACCCGCCCTCGAAACCAGCCGCGTGCAGCACCCGTCGTGCGGGCGTGCGCGCCGGGTGGCGCTGGTGGCGCTCCCAGTGCTCGAAAACCAGGTTGAACAACAGGTTCCAACCCAGAGCCACCACGCTGATGATCACCGCCAGCGCCGTGGAGTAGCCCATGCCCTGGTGAAAAAACAGGTTCAGCAGCGGGCCGACGCACAGCACCGCAATGCCTTCGTAGAGCAATGCCTGAAGTACACGACGGGACATGCCTTGCATGATCGGACACCTGAAACCGTTGAGAGACCGGTAGCCTAGGGCTCCGTCGCGTGCCGCCTCAAACGAGCTTTTCTGAGCCTGCCTCAAATGATTTCAGCCTGCACACAGGGCCTATCGATAGCCTTTTCTCGACACCCGTTTATTGCTAGCTAAAATTTGATTTTTACTAGCCAAAATCAGGATCTGGCTGAAAAGCCCATTCCAGACACCTTACGATACATTTTGATGGACCCGGCGAATACGATACTATCGCTTCACACCTATTGCAGATGGCTTTACGGATGAAGATCAAGATCGAAAAAAACAACAACGATAACACCTGCCTGGTCTGGCTGAACGATGCCCCGGTCACCTTCCGCAACGAGGAAGAGGCCCAGGCCTATGTCGAACAGCTCAGGACCCGCCTGGAAGCGGCACCCGTGCTGATGCCCGAACCTCGCGACTGAGCAGGCCGTCTCGTAGCTGCCGCGGATGGACTACACACATGATCAAGGCAATCAAGCAAGTCAACGATGCCCTGGACCAGCAGATGGAGCTCAATTTCTTCCTCGCCAACCAACTCATTCAGCTATCGCCTGCCCACGAACGCGACCAGTTGAAACAGCAATTGCATACGCGTCTCAGCGCCCTGCGCGAACACACCCTCATGGCCGCCAGCACCCTGGATGCCCTGAAAGAACGCCCTGCCCCTGCTACAAGCGGCGGCCTGGCGCGGCTCAAACGCTGGATCACCCGCTACTGAGTCACCTTGACTAAACACGTTCGGCTTGCGCTTCATAGGCTGCCAATGCCCATGATCGAGAGCCGACCGTGTTTGCCAGACTGCCCCTGACCGCCCTTCGCACCTTCGAGTCCGCTGCCCGCCTGGGGGGCTTCAAGGCGGCCGCCGATGAACTGGCGGTGACACCAGCGGCGGTGTCCCATCAGGTCAAGAGCCTGGAACAGCATGTGGGCGTGTTGCTGTTCGAACGCACCGGCCAGGGCGTGCGCCTGACCGCTGACGGCGAGCGCCTGCGACTCCAGGTGCACGATGCCTTGCGCGACTTGCTGGACAGCTTGAGCGCGTTGGTGCCGGACCGTGATACTCACAGCCTGACGCTGACCACCACTGCGGCGTTCGCCAGCCTGTGGCTGATCCCGCGCCTGGGGGATTTCTACCGGCGCTACCCTGACGTCCAGGTACGGGTGCAAACCGACAACCAGCTGGTTGACCTGCACCGCGACGCGGCGGTGGACCTGGCCTTGCGCGCCGTCATCCAGCCCGACCCGACGCTGTTTGCCCAGCCGCTGCTGGAGGAGTTCATGGCAGTTTATCTGCAGCCGGGCCTGGTTGTGCCGGACCAGGGGCCGCTGGACCTGATCAGCGTGCCGTGGCAAAGCCTGGCGCCCCTGGTCCTGGACTGGCCCACCTGGTGCGAGCGCGCCGGGCAATCGGACTGGCCAGCACGGGCGCGGCTGCGCCAGTACGATGATGAGCATTATGCGCTGCAGGCAGCCGTCGCCGGCCACGGCCTGGTGCTGGCCAGCAGCGTGCTGGTGGCTGACAGTGTCGCCTGCGGGCTGCTGGCGCCTTACCGTGCGCAGGTACGGCTCCCGGCAGCGACGTATTGCGCGGTGTGCTTGCCAGGCCAGGAGCGGCGCGCGCCTGTGCGCGAGTTCATCGCCTGGCTACGCAGCCAGGTTGAGGGTTGCGCCTAGGCTTTGCTCGGCCATGCTGTATTGAAAACAGGCGCGTGTTTTCGCCTTGCCTGGCCTTCGCTGGAATGCATTTCCTGCAAGCCCGAGGGATCCGAACGGCGAACCCCGGTTCAGGCGGGTATCCACGACGGGTAAAACCGTTATACTGCTTAACGATTACTCCAACAAAAAGCCCGATGCCATGGCCACTCCCAGTACGTTGCCCCCCACCCCCGACACCCTCGATACCGGGGTGCTCGACGACCTGATCGGTTACGCCTTGCGGCGTGCGCAAATTCAGGTTTTCCAGCACCTGGTCGAGCGTTTGAACGCCTACGACCTGCGCCCTGCGCAGTTTTCCGCGCTGGCGATCATTGCCCAGAACCCGGGCCCCACCCAGGCGGAACTGGCCAAGAGCCTGGCAATCGAGCCGCCCCAGGTGGTACCGATGGTGAACAAGCTGGAAGAGCGCGGCCTGGCCCTGCGCGTGCGCTGCAAACCGGACAAGCGTTCGTATGGGCTGTTCTTGAGCAAGGCCGGCGAGGCGCTGCTCAAGGAGTTGAAAGAAGTCGCAGCGCGCAGCGACCAGGAGGCCACGGCGAACCTGAGCAGTGAAGAGCGCGAGCAACTGCGCGGGTTGCTGCGCAAGGTGTATCAGGGCTGAAAGCGGCGCCTGGAAGTTACTGCAAACCACCTGGCCCCGCAGCAACTATCTTCGTGAGACCTGGTTGGTAGGACCGGGCGCAAGCTCGGGAAGCAGACGACGCGGTCGGCCTGGCGGGCCCCTTCCCGAGCTTCGCCCGGTCCTACAGGACTGCCATGGCCCTGTGGCAGCGTGCCGTTGTAGGACCGGGCGCAAGCTCGGGAAGCAGGCAACGCGGTCGGCCTGGCAGGCCCCTTCCCAAGCTTCGCCCGGTCCCACAGGACTGCCATGGCCCTGTGGCAGCGTGCCGTTGTGGGACCGAGCTTCGCCCGGTCCTACGGGTTTGCAATCGCCCTGTGGCAGACCAGGCATAACACACCGACTCAGGGCGCCAGCACCCGCGAGATGTTGCCGGCGTAGAGGTCATCGATCAGGGCTGCACGGCATTGCAGCACCAGGCGTTGGTTGATCGAACCCTTGTCGGTGATTTCACCCCGGTCAATGGAGGGCGGCTCCTGGGCGAGGCTGGCCCAGTCCAGGCGGCTGGCGCTACCGGTGGCCTGTGCGTTCAGGTGGGCAAGCAAGCCGGCCAGCCAATCCTGCACGGGGGCTGCCGCTATTACCTGGGCGACCGACGCCTCGCTGCCCAGACCACTGAGCTGGCGGCATTCGTCCAGCCGTGGAAACACCAGCAGCCCCAGGCGCTCACGATCCGGCCCCACCACCACGACGTCATGCACATAAGGCGCACCTTCGAGTATGACCCGCGTGCGCAACGGCCCGACACTGACGAACACGCCGGACGACAGCTTGAAGTCTTCAGCGATTCGTCCATCGAACATCAGCCCCAATTGCGGGTTGGCCGGGTCGGCCAGCTTCACCGCGTCACCCGAACAATAAAAACCCTGCTCGTCGAACGCTTCCCGGGTCTGTTGCGGTGAACGCCAGTAGCCAGGCATCACGTGGGGGCCGCGAAAGCGCACTTCCAACTTGCCTTCGCGCGGCACCAGCTTGACCTCGCAACCCGGTGCCGGCAGGCCGACATAGCCCGCCACCGACAGCGGCCCGGTGGTGAAGGTGCAGGAAGGCGAGGTCTCGGTCATGCCCAGGCCGGCCATCATGCGGATACGTTCGCCACAGTGCGCCACCGAAACCTTGTCGAGGCGGTCCCAGACCGATTGAGACAGCCCGGCGCCCGCAAAGAAGAACAGCTTCATGCGCTTGAAAAACGTCGACCGCAGCGCGGCGTCATGCTCCAGGCGGCTGACCAGTTCTTCCCAGCCCTTGGGCACGGTCAGGTAGGCGGTGGGCGAAATCTCGGCAAGGTTGCGCAAGGTCTCCTCGAACAGCGCCGGGGTCGGCTTGCCGTCGTCGATGTACAGGCTGCCACCGTTGTACAGCACGATGCCGACATTGTGGCTGCCGCCAAAAGTGTGATTCCACGGCAGCCAATCCACCAGCACCGGCGGCTCGTCAGCGAATTCGGGGAAGGTCTGCAGCAGCATCTGCTGGTTGGCGCAGAGCATGCCCTGGGTGGTGACCACGCCCTTGGGCAGCTTCGTGGAGCCGGACGTGAAGAGGAATTTGGCAATGCTGTCGGCCGTCAGTGCGCTGAACGCGGCGTCGGCCCGGGCACCGCCCGTTCCCTTCAGCAGATCGGCGAAGACCAGGCCGCTGCGCTCTGGCAATTGCCCTTCGCCAAGCACCACCGGCAGCCCGTTGGGCAGCACCGCGGCGATGGCCCCGCCGTAGCTGGCATCGGCGGCGTAGACCAGGCCGGGGGTCAGCGTGTCGATGATATGACGCAACTTGCCATAGTCGCGCGACACCAACGAGTAGGCCGGCGATACCGGGCAATAGGGCACCCCGGCGTAGAGCGCGGCGCAGGTCAGTTGCAGGTGCTCAAGGTCGTTGCCAGAGAGAATCACCAGTGGCCGCTCGGCGCTGAGGTCGAAGTCCAGCAGCCGCTCGGCGATGACCCGGGTGCGTTCGAGCATCTGCGCATAGCTGATGCGCAGCCACTGGCCATCGGCGCCGCGACGGGCCACGAAGGTCTGCTGCGGGCGTACGCGGGCCCAGTGCTGCAGGCGCTCCATCAGGCGGTGCGGGTGGGCCTGCAGCGGTTCCAGGGCACGCATGTGCAGCACGCCCTGCACTTCATCGACCTGCACCTGCGGGTGGCCGATGTTCACGGCGCGCCATGGCGCCTCCATTGAACGGTTCACGTGATATCCCTCTGCCTGTTGTTTTTGTTGAAGCAGTGAATCAAAGCTTGCTGGCGAGCCAGCTCCCATACCGGGTCGGTGACCTGTGGCCGCGGCGCCTAGATGGGATAATGGCGCGGGCCGTTCTGGATCGTTACCCAGCGCAGTTGGGTGAATTGCTCGATGGCCGCGGTGGCACCGAAGCTGCCGTAGCCGCTGGCCTTCACGCCGCCGAACGGCATGTGCGCCTCGTCGTGCACCGTGGGCCCGTTGATGTGGCAGATGCCGGACTCCAGGCGCTGGGCCAGGGCCAGGGCGCGACTGGTGTCGCGGCTGAAGATGGCCGCCGACAGCCCGAAAGCTGAGTCGTTGGCCAAGGTCAGCAAGGCCTCGTCGCCCTCACCGCGCAGCACCACGGCTACCGGGCCGAAGGATTCTTCGGCATACAGGCGCATCGTCGGGGTGACCTGGTCCAGCAGCACCGGCTGCATCACGCTGCCGCTGGCAGGGCTGCCACAGACCAGCCGGGCACCCTGCCCCACGGCATCGTCCACCAGCCCCTGGATGCGCACCGCCGCAGAGGGGTCCACCAGCGAACCGAGTGTCGAGCTGCTGTCCGCCGGATCACCGGCGCGCAAGCCCGCGACCTTGCGTGCCAGCCGGGCCACGAAATCATCGGCCACTGCCGCGTCGACGATCAGGCGTTCGGTGGACATGCAGATCTGGCCCTGGTTGAAGTATGCGCCAAAGGCGGCGGCCTCGACGGCAGCGTCCAGGTCGGCGTCGGCCAGCACCAGGAACGGCGCCTTGCCGCCCAGTTCCAGCAGCGCGGGCTTGAGATGGCGTGCCGCGACCTGGCCGATGATGCGGCCCACATGGGTGGAGCCGGTAAAATTGACCCGACGCACCGCCGGGTGGGCGATCAGGCGCTCGACAATGGCCGCGGCGTCAGCCGGAGCGTTGCTGATGACATTCACCACCCCGGCACCAAGGCCGGCATCTTCCAACACCTGGCCGATCAGGCGGTGCACGGCCGGGCTCAGTTCCGAGGACTTGAGCACCACGGTATTGCCACAGGCCAGCGGCATGGCGATGGCGCGGGTGGCGAGAATGACCGGGGCGTTCCACGGCGCGATGCTGAGGATGACCCCGCACGGTTGGCGCAGGGCCATGGCGAAGCTGCCGGGCACATCGGAGGGAATTACCTGGCCGTTGACCTGGGTGGTCAGGGCGGCGGCTTCGCGCAGGATGTTGGCGGCCAACTGCACATTGAAGCCGTACCAATTGGCCATGGCCCCGGTTTCGGTGGCCATGGCCATGAATTCGGCACTGCGTGCCAGCAGACCGTCCGCGGCTCGCAACAGGCGGTTGCGGCGCTCGCCGGGGCCCAGCGCCGCCCAGGCGGGAAACGCGGCCTGGGCGGCGTCGACGGCGGCGTCGGCGTCTTCCAGGGTCGCCGCAGCGGCGATCGACACCACCTGGCCGGTCATTGGGCAACGGCGCTCGAACGTGCGACCGTCACGGGCACCGACGGCCTTGCCGGCGATCAGCAGAGGGACTTCGAACATGGTGCATTCCTGTTGTTATGGTTGTGGGGAATGATCGTCAACGCTTGATCCTGCATGGCCGGGTTCCCGAGCTTCGCCCGGGCCTGCACCATTCTCTGCAGGACCGGGCGAAGCTCGGGAACCCGGCAACGCGATGCTCGATCAGCGTTTGTAGGCCTGCAACCCCGGCTTGATGCTCTTGTCATCGAGGAATTGTTTCAAGCCCTGCTCGCGACCGTGTTCAGGGTCGCGCAGCTGCGCCTGGTCGAGCTTGGCATACAGGTAGTCTTCGCTCTGCTCCCAGGTCAGCTCGCGGCAACGCTTGAAACCATTCTTGGCGGCGCGCAGCACCACCGGGTTCTTGTCCAGCAGGTCACGGGCCAGCAGCATCACCTCTTCACGCAACTGAGCCAGTGGCACGCTCTTGTTCACCAGGCCCATCTCGGCCGCCTTGGCGCCGTCGAAGGTCTTGCCGGTCATGATGTAGTACAGCGACTGGCGGTGGCCCACGGTGTCGGCCATGGCCTTGCTGACCAGGTTGCCCGGCGGGATGCCCCAGTTGATCTCCGACAGGCCGAAGGTAGCCTCGTCGGCGCAGATAGCCAGGTCGCACGCCACCAGCGGACTGAAACCGCCGCCAAAGCACCAGCCGTTGACCATGGCGATGGTCGGCTTGCTGTACAGGCGCAGCAACTTCCATTGCCATTCGGAGGCATCGCGGCGAATGCGTTCCTGGAGAATTTCCGGGCCGGCGTCCACTTCGCGGAAGTATTCCTTGAGGTCCATGCCCGCGGTCCAGGCACTGCCGGCACCGGTGAGCACCAGTACCCGGGCGTCGGCGTCCTGTTCAACGGTCTCCAGCACGTCGCGCATTTCCCGGTTCAGGGTCGGGCTCATGGCGTTGCGTTTTTCCGGGCGGTTCAGGGTGACCCAGGCAATGCCGTCTTCGACGTCGACGGTCACGGTCTGCCAGCAATTTTGGTAACGGCTCATCTCACACCTCTTGTTCTTTGAATGTGCGTTGCGAATGAACAGACAGTAGCGCGGGCAACTGATTACGTCAATTAATGATTAATACTATTAACTATATTTCTTGAAGAGGCGCGCTTGCTGGCTGCCGGGTGCCGCCTGCCAGCGCCAACGCTGCCATGGCCGCGATCACCAGCCCCGGGGCGGCAGCCAACAGCACACCGGCCACGCCGCCGCCAGCGGCCAGCAATTGCCCCGCGGCCAGCGGGCCTGCCATGGACCCCAGCCGCCCGACCGCCACGCACGCCCCGGTACCGGTACCCCGCATGTCAGCCGGGTACAGCCGCGGCGCCAGCGCATACAACACCAGTTGCCCGCCGATACAGCAGTAACCCGCCGCCAGCCCGGCCAGGGCCATGGCAACGAAGCTGCTGGCCAGGCCCAGCCCGGCCAGCGACAGCAGCATGCCCAGGTAGGCAATGCTCACCGCCAGCGCCGTGCGGCCGCGGTCCATCAGGCGCCCGGTCAGGAACGAGCCCGCCGCACCACCGAGGTTGAACAACACTTGGATATGGCCTGCGTCGCCGCGGCTGTAACCCTGGGCCATGAGCAGTGACGGCAACCAGTTCAGCAGCATGTACAGCACGGTCAAGGTGAAGAAACAGGCCAGCCACAGCAACAGCGTACGGCGCCCGCGCCCCTCGGAGAACAGGCGCGCGGCCGACGACCCAGGCGCCTGCCCGACAGCCGCCGGCCGGCCAGCGGGTAGCCAGGCCAGCAGCCCAGCGGCGATGGCCAGCGGCGCCACGCCGCCCACCTGAAATACCAGGCGCCAGTCATCCCCGACCCCGGCCAGGCTGATCAGGGCGGCCAGCGCCCCACCCAGGGGCACACCACAATAGGTCAGGCTCACGGCGGTGCTGCGCCAATGGGGCGCGGCGGCTTCACTGGCCACGGCAATGATGATGGGCAGCGCCGCCCCCAGGCCCAGGCCGGTCAGCAACCGGGCCAACAACAGGCTGGGAAAGCTCATGGCGTGGGCGGTGAACCAGGTGAAAGCACCGAACAGCACCACCGCCGCCAGCAGCACCGGCTTGCGCCCCACACGGTCGGCCAGCCAGCCTCCCAGGAAGGCACCGGGCAACAGGCCGATCAGCCCGGCGCTGAATACCCAGCCCAACTGCTCGGGGCTGAGGCTCAGGGCCTTGGCCATGAAGGGGGCGGCGATGCCGGTGGATTGCAGGTCGAAGCCTTCGAGCAAGGCGACGGCGAAGCACAAGGCGACGGTCAGGACCGCGCGCCGGGAAGCAGCAGAAAAAACAGGCATGGCGTGCATCTCTTGTTGTGGTTGTGGGGCACGTAGGTAACACGACTAATGATTATATCTATTAACCAATTACCTGCCACCCCACCCTGCGGCACGCCTTGTGCGATAGTGTGCTGAACCAAGCGATAACGGCCTCTGTCGTAGTTATAAGCCGACTACACTGGCTTGTGCTGTGCATTGACAGGGTTCATCCAACTGATCGAGGACGTCATCCATGAAGCGATTGCTAGGCTGTGGGCTGTTAGTACTGGCGGGGGCGCTGAGCTTCCAGGCCAGCGCGGCGGACGAGGATACGTGCAACGCCAACATCCAGCGCTTGCAGGACCGGGTCAACAGCGCGGGCACCACCGACCCCAAGGTCAAGGAGCTGGTGGAGAAGGACATCGCGAGCGCAACCGCGGCCCGGGATAAGGGCAATGCGAAGGGATGCCTGACCATCACCGACCGCGTCAAAAGCCGTCTGGACAAGTACAACAAGTGATAGCCCCGTGGGCGCCCGCCGTACCGGCCCCACGTGTTCTCTTCAGGCCTGAGCGCCGCTTTCCAGGCGTGCGGTCAGGTCGTTCAACGCTGTGCGCAATGCGCCCACCAGCCCCTCCAGTGGTTCCCCCTGCGTCGCACAAGCCTGCTCGACCTGATCACAGGCGTCCAGCACCTGCGCTGCGCGAATGATGCGTGCGCCGCCCTTGATGCGGTGCGCGAGGTCGGCGATGGCCTGGCGGTCCGCTTCCATGTCCAGTGAGTCGAGGGTCAGCAGGTCCTGCCGGCAGCAGTCGGTCAAGCCATCGAGCAGCGCCTGCAATGCCTGCGTATCCGCGCCAGTCAACGCCTGCAACGCGCCCAGGTCATGTTCGCCGCGCGGTGGCGCGGGCGCCGGGGCCGGCAGGTCACTCCCCGAAGGCTCCAGTGCCTGCGCCAGCCCGGTCAGGCTCAATGGCTTGAACAGGCAGCCGTCCATGCCCGCGGCCAGGCATCGAGCCCGTTCCTGGGGGACGGCATTGGCGGTAAAGCCCAACACCTTGCAACGCGTTCGGGCGCTGCGCTGCTCGTGCACGCGGATGGCCTGAACCAGTTGGTAGCCATCCAGGCCCGGCATGTTGCAGTCGCTCATGACCAGGTCGAAATCCCCGCGCAGCCAGCACAGCAAGCCGCTGTTGCCGTCCTCGGCCAAGGTCACTCGATGCCCCAGGTAGGCCAGTTGCTGTTGCAGCAGAATCCGGTTGGCGCGGTAGTCATCGACTACCAGCACGTTCAACGGGCGGCTGGCCGCAGGCACGCCTGAAGCTTCCGCCTGCCTGGCGGTGGCCCACGGCAGCGTCAGTTCAAAACCCGCCTGGGTACCCTGCCCCAGCGTGCTCTGCAGCCCCAGGCGCCCGCCCATCATGGCGCACAGCGTGCGGCTGATGTTCAGGCCCAGGCCGCAGCCGTCGCGGGGCGATTGCTGATGGTTGCTGGCCTGGGTAAAGGCACTGCCCAGTTGCGCCACTTCGTCCGGGGGGATGCCGACACCCGTGTCGCTGACCGTCAGGCTCACCCCAAGGCCCTGCTCGCCCGGACGCAAACACACTGCGACCCGCACCTCGCCTTCGTGGGTGAACTTCACGGCATTGCTGAGCAGGTTGGAGACAATCTGCTTGAAGCGCAGCGGGTCCAGCAGCACCAGCGAACCGGCCTCGCCCTCCACGTCCAGCGCCAGGCGCAGGCGTTTGTGCCGGGCCTGCACTTCGAACAGGCGCACCACCGCTTCCACATGGCCCATCAGGTCGGTGGGCTGAGGTTCCAGCGTCAGGTGGCCGGTTTCGATGCGGGTGATGTCGAGGATATCGCCGATCAGCGCCAGCAGACTGCTGGCAGCGTTGGCGGCCACTTCGATGGACAGGTGATCGAACACCCCCTGTTCGGATTTCTTCAAGGCCAGTTCGAGCATGCCGGTGATGGCGTTCATGGGCGTGCGAATCTCGTGGCTCATGGTAGCCAGGAACACAGTCTTGGCGCGGTTGGCAGCCTCGGCCTGCTCCTTGGCCTGCTGGTAGGCCAGCAACAGCCGCTGGCGCTCGGTGATGTCGATCCAGCCGCCGATGAGCCCGGCGATGGCACCGTCGGTGGTGGTGTAGGGCAGCGCCCAGTGGTAAATGGTCTTGAACTCGCCATTGCGCAAGCGCACCCGGCGGTCCGCCACCACCTTGACGTTGTCCTTCATGGCTTGCAGGTAAGCCTGCTGGTACGACTCGGCTTCCTCGAACGTAAAGGCAATGCTCTGGCCCACCGGTTTGCCGACCACCTCCTCGAACTGCACCTGCACGGCCTCCAGGTAGCTGGCATTGCAGGTCAACAGGCAACCTTCCGGGTCGCGCACGTAAATCGGGTGGGGGGTGCCGTCGATCATCACGCGCATGAACTCCAGCTGGTCGGTCAGCGCCACTTCCGCCTTGACCCGCCGCCGTACCTGGCGACGCAACTGGGTGATCCAGCCCAGCCCCAGGCCCAGCACGACCACGGCCATGATGATCAGCTGCACGATGTGCCAGCGGTGGCGCGCCCAGAAGCTTTCCTCCAGCACGACCTCGCCGCGCCACCGCGCCGCCAGGTCATTGAACTCCTGGGGCGGGATAGCCAGCAGTGCCTTGTTCAGGATCGACAGCAGCTCCGGAGCGTGGTGGGAAGTGGCGAACGCCACGCTGGCCGGGCGTACCGGCAGAGTGGCATTGATGTGCAGTCGCCCGGCGTACTGACGGAAAATTCGGTAGCGGGCGCCGATCAGGGTGAGCATCGCCGCGTCGGCCGCACCATTGGTCACCATCGACAGGGCATGGTCGGCACTGGGGGCCGGCACCGGGATGACGCCTGGGTATTGCTCACGCAGCACGTCAAACAGGAAACTGCCGTGAATCACCGCCAGGCGCTTGCCGTCCATCTGTTCCAGCGAGTGCGGTGCAACCTCGCCGTCCCGGGTGACCAATACCCGCGGGCTGCTCATGTAGGCGCGGGTGAAGCTCAACTGCTGCTCCCGTGCCTGGCTGGGTGGCAGCGCGGCCAGCAGGTCGGCGTCGCCGCGCTGCACGCGGCTGATCATCTCGGCCAGCGACTTGCCGGTCTGCACTTCGAACTCAAGCCCGGTCATCTGCCCGATCACTTCCAGCACCTGGGCGCTGATGCCCCGGTAACGGCCCTGGCTGTCCAGGTAGCTGAGGGGCAGGAACTGCGGGTCGATCAACACTTTGAGGGTGGACGCATTGGCCAGCCAGCGCTGTTCGGCTTCAGTCAGGGCCAGGGCGTGGCGTTGCCCGATGGTGACCCCACCCACGCTCCAGCGCCCCAGAATGGCCAGGCGTTCATGCTCGGGAATGGCCTGTAGCGCTGCGTTCACCAACGTCAGCAGCCGGCTGTTGCGCGCCGAGACCGCAAAGCCGAAATAATTGCTCTGCACCTGCGGCAGGTGGCTGAGGTACAAACCGTTCAGTTGCCCTTTGTACACCTGGTAATAAGCGCCCAGGGCATTGCCCAGGAACACGTCGGCCTGCCCGAACGCCACGGCCCCCAGCGCTGCCACGGTAGAGGAATACAACTGAATGCGCGCGCCCGGGTACAGTTCCTGAACCACCGCCTGGGGGAGATAGAATTCCTGCATCGCCAGGCGCCTGTTGTCCAGGCCGCCAAACAGCGCGGTGCGGTCGTCACTGCGGCTGGCCAGCACTGACTCATCCTGGGCGTAGGCCTGTGACAAGACCAGGTTGGAGGTCGCGGCTTCGAACACGTTGGAGGTACCCAGCACATCCACCGAGCCATCGCGCACCGCCGCCAGGGCTTCGGCCCGGCTGGGGTAGCGCACCACTTCGACGTTGAGGTTCAGCAGGCTGGCCACAAGGCCGGCGTAATCGGCGGTGATGCCCTCGTATTCCTGGCCGGTGCCCAGGATATCGAAGGGTGCATAGTCCGGCTGGCTGACGCCCAGGCGCAGCACGCGCCGTTGCCATAGCCAGCGGCGGTCGTCGTCGGTCAATTCAAGGCGCTCCGCCTGGCCTGCGGGCAAGGTGGAACGGCCATACAGCACCGGGGCATTCGGGGCCGCCAGGGCCGTCGACGCGCATACCAGGCACAACCAGCACAACATCCGTGTGAACATGGCGCGGCCCCTAGACCAAGGCATGCCGCCTGGCCAGGTCCGCCAGGTCAACCAGGGACTGAACACGCAGTTTTTCGATCAGGCGGGCCTTGTAGGTGCTGACCGTTTTGTTGCTCAGCAACATGGCGTCACCGATGGCCTTGTTGCTGTAGCCCCGGGCCAGTTGCTGGAGTATCAGTAACTCGCGGTCGGTGAGGCGGGCGATGCACTGGGCTTCAGTGTCCAGGCAGTCGCCACGGTGTACGGAGCTGAGAGCGACGTCGGGGAAATAGGTATAGCCGGAGGTGACGGCCTGAACGGCCTTGACCAGCTCGGTCAGGTTGTCCGACTTGCACACGTAGCCGGCGGCCCCCACTTTCATGCAGCGCAAGGAAAAATAGTCGGGCGCCTGGGAGGTCAGCACCAGGATCTTGACGGGCAGTTCCAGCGCCTTGATCCGCTGGATCACTTCCAGGCCGTCCATCTTGGGCATGCCGATGTCGAGGATGACCAACTGGGCACCGTAGTCCCGCACCATTTGCACCGCATCGGCGCCATTGTCCGTTTCCGCCACCACTTTGACCTTCATCTTTTCCAGCAGCAACCGCACGCTGGCGCGGATGAAAGGGTGGTCGTCGACAATCATTGCTCTGTACATGGCATCCTCGCTTGGCAGACGGTAGAGCAGCGGCGATGGAAACGCCTCCCTGCCCGTTAGGCCGCAGTATTGGCGCCAGAGGCTGTAGGAAAAAGCCGGACAATTCCGAATAAACCTCGGAAATTTCCCAAACACGGAAACCCCCGATCTGCTTCGCACCTCCGGGAAACCCCGCGGTCTATTGGCGAGAACCCCGAGGGAAAAACCACACCATGGCCGACCTTGCCGCCCAGTCCGAACTGCCCGAATTACCGCCGGACCTGCACTATGTCGATGACAGCCAGCCTGGCCTTCGCCGCGAGCGCGAAGGCGACCACTTCGTCTATTTCACCGCCAAGGGCGCGCTGATCGAAGACCCGGCGGTGATCAAGCGCATCAATGCCCTCGCGGTACCACCCGCCTACACCGACGTGTGGATATGCGCAGACCCGCGCGGCCACCTTCAGGCCACGGGCCGCGATGCCCGGGGGCGCAAGCAGTACCGCTACCACGCGCGCTGGCGCGAAGTGCGCGATGAGAACAAGTACGCCCGCATGGTGGCGTTCGGCAACGCGCTGCCCAAGCTGCGCAAGCAACTGGAAAGCCACCTGGCGCTGCCGGGCCTCGACCGCAACAAGATCATGGCCACGGTGATCTACCTGCTGGACACCACCCTGATTCGCGTGGGCAACAGCCAATATGCCCGGGACAACAAGTCCTACGGACTGACCACCTTGCGCAACCGCCATGTCGAGGTAAAGGGCAGCGCCATTGAATTCCACTTCCGCGGCAAGAGCGGCGTGGAACACCGGGTGTCGGTGAAAGACAAGCGCGTGGCCCGTATCGTCAAGCGCTGCCTGGAGCTGCCTGGGCAACACCTGTTCCAGTACCTGGACGACCAGGGCGAACGCCATACCGTCACCTCGTCAGACATCAATGCTTACCTGCAGGACATGACGGGCGCCGACTTCACCGCCAAGGACTACCGCACCTGGGCCGGCAGCGCGCTGGCGCTGGCGATGCTGCGCGAACTGCACTGGCAGCCGGAGCCCGAGGCCAAGCGCCAGATCGTGGAGATGGTCAAGGCGGTGGCGCGCACCCTGGGCAACACCCCCGCCGTGTGCCGGCGCTGCTACATTCACCCGGCCGTGCTGGAACGGTATGTACTGGGTGAACTGGCCAAACTGCCCAAGCCACGCAAGCGCAAGGGCCTGCGGCTGGAAGAAGTGGCATTGGCGACATTTCTGCAGCGGTTGCTGGACGTTCAAGCCGCGTCAGCCTGAGAGGGCACCACGGGCGCGGCGCTTCGCCAGCAAGCTGTTTCAGGCCATGGCACGGACACCACGCGCACAGTGCGGACACTTCGCGCCGGCTTTTCTGCGGCCGGCGAACTTGTCACATTGGCGTTCATTTCGATACAGATAGTAGGCAGCCCAACCTGTCCCCAAGGAAGCTGCATTGTGTTGTCCCGAGTCCTTTGTTCACTGTCTGCCCTGACGCTGTCGATCACCGCTGCCCAGGCTGCCGAAACCTACGCCATCGACACGCCCATCCTGAGCAGTGTCGACAACTTCCGCGACATCGCCGGCACCACCACGGCCTATACCACCGCCCATGACGGCACCATGCGCTCGGGGGTGTTCTACCGCTCCAACGCCTTGACCCCTTCGGCGGCCGACCTGGCCACCCTCAACAGCCTGGGGATCACGGCGGTGTATGACCTGCGCACCGCCAGCGAGATCGCCGCCACACCGGACACCCTGCTCGATGGCGCTACCTACACAAACGTCGACATCCTGGGCAACCTCACCTCGGGCGCGGTGCTGTCCAGCATCACGGTGAACAGTGCGGCCAGCGCCGTGGCGCTGATGCAGGAAACCAACCGCGAGTTCGTCAGTGATGCCAACGTGCGCAGCGAGTTCTCGGTACTATTCAACGACCTGGCCTCAGTGGACGGCGCCGCGCTGTTTCACTGCACCGCCGGCAAGGACCGCACCGGCTGGGCCACGGCGGTACTGTTAAGTATCGCCGGTGTCGACAGCGCCACCATCATGGCCGACTATCTGGCGACCAACGCCTACACCGCGACTCGCGTGGACGCCACCCTGGCGGCGTTGCCAGCCAGCCTCGCGGCCATCTACGAGCCCACGCTGACCGTCGATGCCAGCTACCTGCAGGCAGCGCTGGACGAAGTCACGGCGCTTTACGGCAGCATGGACAACTACCTCAAGGAAGGCCTGGGGTTGTCCCAGGCGACGATCTACTTGCTGCGCGCCAAGATGGTCTACTACAACAGCCTGCCCGGCCAGGCCGGTTTCCTGGGCAACGCCGCCGCGGGCGCCCTGCTGCTGCAACAGTTGCAGAACAGCAGCCTCTCCGGCACTTACACCGCTTACAACTACTACCTGCAAGCGGCCATCGACGCTGGCGACCTGGGTGGCGTGCAATCCACCGTGGGCGGCCAGGTACACGCCGATGCCACCAGCTACCTGTTGCGCCAGGACGCCTTGATCAACAGTGCAATGGCGCCCTACAGCAGCGGGACCGACCTCAAGGTCGGCCAGCGCAGCGTATGGACGGCAGGCCTGGCCGGCTACCTGGGCACCGACGGTTCCGGCCATGCCGCCAGCAGCAACGAGCACACCCAAGGCACCCTGGTGGGCCTCACCCAGCGTTTCAGCGAACAGCTCAGTGGCCACGCGGCGTTCGGCTATAGCCGCGGCACCGTCGGCGCGGCCAGCGGCTCGGTGGACACCGACCTGACCTTCCTGACGGCCGGCGCGCGCCTGGGCGCCGACAGCCTCGACCGCGGCCTGTTCATCAGCGCCGATGCCACCGCCGGCTATGTCGACTACAGCAGCAAGCGTGACATCGGCGGCGGCCTGGGCACGGCCAGGGGCGATACCCACGGTACCGTCAGCAGCGCCAACGTCGCCCTGGGTTATCGCTTGCCCACGAGTCAGGTTACCCTGGAGCCAAGCCTGGGCGTGCGTGTCAGCCACTTGAACCTGAACGGCTTCGATGAGAAAGGCAGCGAAGTGGCCCTGGGCGTGGACGGCACGCACCAGACTCGCCGCAGCGCCTTCGGCCAGCTCAAGGCGTCCCTGGCACCAATCGGCATCGGCAGTGGCTGGCAACTGGTGCCCGGCGCACAAGTAGGCTACGAGCGTGTGCTGGGCGATCATTCGGTGAACAGCGACGCTCACCTGCTGGGCCTGGATATCGAACAGCAGGCGGCTTACAGCACCCGTGACCAGTTCAACGGTGCGCTCAACCTCACCGCCAGCCTCGGCGCGTTCAGTGTGGGGGCCGAAGCGGGCGCCCTCACGGGCGGCGACAGCCAGGGTTTCAGCGGTAGCGTGAAGGCCAGCTACCAGTTCTGAGTGGTGCTGCGCAGGCCGTTGCGAACGTCCTGCGGGCTTAGCCCGTAGGCGTTCTGGAAGTACTGGCAGAAGCGACCGACATTGGAAAAACCCAGGGCCAGGGCCACCTGCGTCACTGACTCCGGCCCACCCTGGCGGAACGCCTCATGGGCGCGTTCCAGGCGCACCTGGCGCTGATAGGCGGCGATGGAGGTGCCCATGAACCGCCGAAAGCCCTCTTGCAGTGCACGCAGACTGACGTGGCTGAGGGCCGCCAACTCGGTGCCGCTGACCAGGCAGTGCGGGTGCTCCCGAATGTATTCCATGGCCAGGCGCACGTGCCGCGGGGCAATGGCCGGACCGGGCCGGCGCAGTGCCTCACTGTACGTATGCGGCCAGTTTTCCAGCAGCGCATCCACGAGCATTTCCTGCAGCCGCGCGGGCATCAACGCGCTGCTGTTCATCAGCGTGTCCAGCTCGGCACCCGTGGCGAACGCGACGATGGCCTTGATGCCCTGGAACGCGGCGCGGCTCAAGTCCACCTGGGGCTCGAAACGGATCGTGCGCACGATGGGCCGGCCCAGCAGGGTCGATAGCCGCTGGGTGAACAGCGCGCGTCGCACAGACAGGCCATGCTGCCCGTGGCCATCGATGATCTGCATCGACCGCACCTGAGCTTTCTCCACGGCCAGGCCCACATTCGGCCTGCCCACGGTAGCCCCTGGAAGGTTGAAGATGATCTGCCCTGCCGTGGGAATCACGAAGGTGATTTCATCATTGAGATCGGGAATTTCCACGGTGAAATCACCGCGGTAACTGAGCCGTCGAAAACTGACGCCCTCGTACCGGCCGTAGACCCCGGCGATACTCAAAGGGCTGCCCACGTGTGCGACGTCGTTATACAGATTGCCGAAGACGTTCGAGAAAAGGCGGCCGAATGCCTCGCCGCCCATGTGGTCGGAGCGGATGATGAACGGCCTGCGCGTGGCGGCTGCCTGCATGATTATCGATACCTGGGCGGGGTGCGCGCTCCTGGCCGCGACAGCCTGCCGGGCCGGAATGCTTGATTGTTGTAACCTGCGCTGTACAGGAGGTCGGCGGCAACGCTAGCAATGAAACATGACAGCGACATGACGGTACCTGCAGTTGAAACCGCAGCACGCTACCGCCGTTCGCCAGCAAGCTGTGGCGCTAGCGCATCAACAGCCCGCCATCCACCGCGTACTGGCTGCCGGTCACGTAAGCGGCATCTGCCGACAGCAGGAACAACGCTACCGCCGCGGCCTCTTGCGCCGACCCGGCACGCCCCAGCGGCACGAGGTCGACCACGCCGCGCTCGAATTGCGCCTGCGCCGCCTCGCCCATGAACCCGCGAAAACCGGTGTCGATCGGCCCCGGCACAATCGCGTTCACACGCACCCCCCGAGGCGCCAGGCTCGCCGCCCAGCATCGCATCATCGATAGCAGGGCGCCTTTGGTGGCCGCGTAGGCGCTGACCAGCGGCGCCGCCTCGAACGCCGACGATGACGCCGTCACCACCACCGAAGCGTCCGGTTTCAACAGCGGTGAAAGCCTCGCCAGTTGCAATGCCGGCGCCCGCACATTGGTGGCCATCAATGCGTCGAAACACTCGGCCGTCAACGCCTCCAGGGCCCCCACCCGCGCAAACCCGGCGTTGAGCCATAGCCCGTCCAGGCCACCAGCCCGCTCGGCCGCCGCCACCAGCGCCTGCACGTTGGCGCAATCGCAGACATCGCCGAGCACTATCTGGCAGTCATCACCCAGGATCGAACGTTCGTTGCCGCGCCCGCTGGCAATCACCTGCCCACCCTCTGCACGGATACGTTGGGCACCCGCCAGCCCGATGCCTCGGGTCCCTCCGGTGATCATCACCGTCTTGCCACCAAACCTGCCCATCTCGCGCCCCTGGCCGTTATGAAAGGCACACGATGACAGCGGCGCACTCAGAGGTTAATCCGCTATTATCACCAAGGGTCATTTAGCAACGGAGGCATAATGCGGGGCAGCGAATTCGCGGAATTGAAGGCCTTTGTCGCCATTGCCGAGCGCGGCAGTTTCACCCGAGCAGCGGCTTACCTGGGTCTGTCGGCCTCGGCACTGAGCCAAACCCTCAAGACCCTTGAGACTCGCCTGGGGGCACGGCTGTTGACCCGTACCACCCGCAGCGTCGCGCTCACCGACACCGGGGCGCAGTTGCTCGCCCGCTTGCAGCCCATGTTCGCCGCATTGGAGGCCGCCGTGGCCGAGGCCGGTGCCAAGCCCGGAAGCGTTACTGGCCGCCTGCGGATCAACAGCACCCGCGACGCCGCCAACCATTGCCTGGCCCCCCTGATTGCGCCGTTTCTGCACCTGCACCCCGGCATAAGGCTGGAGGTGGACGTGGACGACCGGCTGGTGGACATCGTCGCCCAAGGCTATGACGCCGGGGTGCGGCTGGGCGAACGCCTCGAACAAGACATGATCGCCGTGGGGCTGGGGGGGCCATTGCAGATGATGGTGGTCGCCTCCCCCGCCTATCTTCAGCGCCACGGCGCACCGCTCACGCCCCGCGACCTGCAAGGCCACGCGTGCCTGGGGTATCGACGGCCCACCGACGGCAGTCCCTACCGCTGGGAGTTCGAAGCCCATGGCAAGGCGCTGGAAATCACGGTGGACGGCCCGGTCCTGGTCAGCGACCCGGCAATGCTGACCCGTGTCGCACTGGATGGCGCGGGCATCGCCTACCTCTTCGCCCACCAGGTGCAGGCCTACATCGACCAGGGCGCACTGGTGCAGGTGCTGGCTGACTGGACACCTGCCTTCGCAGGGTTCTACCTGTATTACCCCAGCCGCATGATGACGCCGCCGTTACGGGCACTGGTCGATTTTCTGCGCCTCAACGCCCAGTGACCGCCTCGCCCGCCGCCGTGCGGTCCACCAGGCGGATGCTGTCACGGCCCGCGCGCTTGGAGGCGTACAGCGCATGATCGCCCTGCTCGATCAGGGCGGCCAGGCTGACAGGCGGCTGGTCGAACACCGTGGCGCCAATGCTCAGGGTGACCGGCACCGGCGTATCGAAGGTCAGCGCCGCCACATGGCGGAACTGCTCGCGCAAGGCGGTGCCCAGGCCCTCGACGCGCTCGGTGGAGGCATTGGCCAGGAGGATGACGAACTCGTCGCCGCCCAGGCGCGCGGCCAGGGCGCCCTCGGGCAGTACCGCGCGGATCATCTCGCTGAGGGTGATCAGCAAGCGGTCACCTGCCGTGTGGCCATACAGGTCGTTGACCGGCTTGAAGTTGTCGATGTCGATCAACAGCAACGCCCCCGGCCGAGCGCTGGCAACCTGATTGAGCAAGCGCGGCGCGCGCACCTCCAACGCCCGGCGGTTGTACAGCGCCGTGAGCGGGTCACGGTTGGCCAGGCGAGCGATCTGCTGTTCGCGCCGGTAGCGCTCGGTACCGGTCATGGACAAGGCGATCAGCATGATCGCGATAGCCCCTTCCACCAGGGAGATCTGAATGATTTCGCCGCGAAACGACACCAGGTCGATGGCCGTGCCGGAAATGGCCGCGGTGCCCACCTTGAACAGGTAAAACACCCCATGGGCCAGCAACACATAGCGCAGCTGCACCGCGCCCACGCTCAGGGATTTGCCGTGGGAGCGCAGCAGAAAACTGCCGCGCAGGGTCACCAGGGCGATCATCGAGGACTGCACCATCAGCATGACCTTGGACCAGGCCTGGTCGCTGGGGAGCGTGAGCATGGCCAGCCAGACCGCCACGATCAGGTACCAGCCCCGGGACAACCGCGTTTCGGTAAACCGCGCCACCCCCAGCAGAAAGAGCCAGTGGGCCACCACCAGCAAGCCGTTGGCGAACCATACCCCCACCAGCACCAGGCCACTGCCGCGCATCAGCGCCAACACGCAACCCACGGTGATGATCGCGAAGCCGCCGCTCCAGAACAGCAGCGAAGCCTCGCGAACGCTGCGCCACTCCACTGCCAGGTAAAGCGCCGCCGCCGCTGCCAGGGCGACGGAAAGGGTCAACATAGTGGGTGGATCGAGCGTCATAACCTGACCGGCCTGCCAATTCTGCGGTGAAAATTCGGATTGTAATCGTTTGCCGGTTTTTTTCGCAGGGGCGCAGGCACTCCACATTGCCGCAGCCGTGACTTTTCCGACCAAAGAGACCAGGCCTGCACTGCGAACCAATACAGGTGCCAGCCGGTCCACTCTCGAACAACCCAAGGGAGGACAGCATGCTCAGTGACTGGGAAATGTGCATTCGACTGCTGCTGGCGGCCTTGCTCGGCAGCCTGATCGGCCTTGAGCGCGAGCGCCTGCTGTGGGCGGCGGGGCTGCGCACGCATATGCTGGTGTGCGTGGGCTCGTGCCTGTTGATGATCGTTTCGGCGTTCGGCTTCCATGATGCCTTGCAGATGGCCCATACCGAACTGGACCCTTCCAGGGTGGCGGCGCAGGTGGTCTCGGGGATCGGCTTTCTGGGCGCCGGCTCGATCCTGTTGCGCGGCGAGGTGATCCGTGGGCTGACCACGGCGGCCAGCCTGTGGACGGTGGCAGCCATCGGCCTGGCGGTGGGCGGCGGGCTGTACGCGGTGGGGACGGCAGCGACCTTCATGATTTTGCTGATTCTGGTGGCAATCAAGCCGGTGGAGCGGTTGTATCGCAACAAGGTGAAAAAGCATGTGCTGAAACTGGTAGCGCCCTCTCACACCTTGACGTTGAAAAAGGTCAACCAGGTGATGGGCAACCGCTCCAGCAAGGTCAAGCAGTTCATCGTCGAGAAAGGCAGCCATGAGGGCACCGATAGCGTCACCATCGAACTGGTGCGCACCTCCGGTGCCCAGGCCGAGGAAATCCTCAAGCAGTTGCTGACCATCGAAGGCGTGCAGGAAGACCAGGCGGCCCAGTGAACCCCGGACCGCCCCCTTACCGGGTGTCAGTCTTCCTCAGCCGGGGCCGGTGCGGTTACTGCGGTAGCACCTGAGTCAGCGGCTTGCCCAGTTCGGTGATGTAGGTGGACACGATCTCGGTTTCCTGCGGGCCGTTCTTGACGATGTGCGGGGCACCGGCCGGGGTTTCGAAAGTGTCACCGGCATGCAGCACGTGCTCAGGCTGGCCATCGATGGCAATGGTCACCGAGCCGCGCGCCACGTAGCCCGACTCGAGGCCCGGGTGGGTATGGTGTGGCGAGTTGGTGTTGGCCGGCAGGATGATGCGAATCACGTTCACTTCATAACCCGCCGGGTACACCACGTGCTGCAACACGGTGCGCGAGCCGGCCGCAGGCTTGGCCGCCGGGGCGGTGGAAGCGCAGCCGGCCAGGGCTGCCACGGTGGCGAGCATCACGCAGGTCTTGCCATTCAAACCGAACATCATGGGTTTCCCTTATCACATCAATATCAAGTGGCCATCTTACCGTCGTGGCCGTCAGTCGTGGGAAAACTTCATCACCGTGGTCTGCTGGTACAACTGGCCCGGGTTCAAGCGGGTGCTGGGAAATGCTGGCTGGTTGGGCGAGTCGGGATAGTGCTCCGCTTCCAGGGCAAATGCACCCCAGTGCCCGTAGACCTTGCCAGCCTTGCCCTTAATGGAGCCGTCCAGGGAGTTGGAGGTATAGAACTGCACCGCAGGCTGAGTGGTGAACAGTTGCAGGCGGCGGCCGCTTTTCGGATCGTGTACTTCCACGGCCGGTTTGCTCAGGTCGCCCTGGGTGTCCAGCACGTAGTTGAAGTCGTAGCCACCCTGCTTGGGCTCGGCGTACTTCAGTTGCGGGTGGTCGGCCTTGATGCGGGTGCCGATCGCCGTAGGCGTCAGGAAGTCCATCGGCGTGCTGGCCACCGGAGCTATTTCCCCGGTCGGAATCAGCTTGGCCGACACCGGCGTGTAATGGCTGGCGTGCAGGGTGGCCACCTGGTCCAGGATGGTGCCGCTGCCCGCGCCTGCCAGGTTGTAGTAGCCGTGGTTGGTCAGGTTGACGACCGTCGGCTTGCTGGTGGTGGCGTGGAACTGGATACGCAACTCATCCTGCTCGTTGAGACTGTAGGTGACCTGGGTGTCGAGTTCGCCGGGAAAGCCCATCTGGCCGTCCGGGCTGGCATAGCTCAGGGTCACGCCTACCGAATCCTTGTCGCGGGTGGGTTGCGCTTTCCAGACATGGGTATCGAAGCCCTCGGGGCCGCCGTGCATGGCGTTCGGGCCGGCGTTGAGGGGCACTTTGTAGACATGGCTGTCGAGGGCAAAGGTGCCGTCGGCGATACGGTTGGCGTAGCGGCCAATGGTGGCGCCGAAGTGCGGATCGCCGTTTTTCGCCTGGTAGTCGCGGGCGTTATCGAAGCCCAATAGCACGTCGTCGAAATGGCCTTGTTTGTCGGCGACGATCACCGACTGCAGGATCGCGCCGTAGGTAATCACCCCCACCTGCATGCCATGGCTGTTGGTCAGGGTGTATTTCTCGATGGGCGTGCCATCGGCCAGGGTACCGAAGCTGCTGCGCTGGCTGGCCAACCCCGCGGCGTGGGCGGTGATGCTGGCCGTGAGCAGGGCCAGGACGAGGCTTGAGCGTAGCGGTAGGTGGTTCATCGGTCACTCCATGTGCGCAAAAGCCTTCATGAAACCATGATATGACCCCAGGGCGGATCCTACTTAGGTAGCAAGCGAAGAAAAAATGAATCAACCCGCGCCGGGGCCGGTCAAGACTTATGTATGCAGTCAATCTGGCGAGGTAAACACACATGACCATCGAAGCAGAGACACTGGTAGAACTGACCGAAGCCCTGCAACAGCGCGGCCTGGTACTGGTCTCGGACGTACACTTCACTCGCGCGCCTTACCGGCACGACCATCACTGGGTCTGTTGCGTGGAATAACCCCCCAGCCCCCGGGAGGAAGCGCGATAAGGCCGCGGGAAGCTCGGGAACGGTGCCTGACTGCTGTCAGCAGACATGGGCGGCGTGGTTCCCGAGCGTCGCCCGGCCCTTACCGAATCACGGCAGCGGATCGAACTTCAGGTCGGCGAGGCTTTGCACCTTGTCTTCACGAACCATCTTGTAGGCGGTGTCCGGTCCGATCCAGCGGTTCCAGATGGCGTCAATCTCACCGGCCTGGTCCATGGCGCGCAGCGCTTCGTTGACCTTGGCCAGGAAGGCGGGTTCGCCCTGGCGCATGCCAGCACCGATGGGTTCCAGGGCCATGGGCTCCTTGGCGATGGCCAGGTTTACCCCGCCCTCCTTCGCCTGGCCTACCAGCTTGATGGCGGTCATGGTGTTGGTCACCAGCCCCACTACTTTATTCTGCTGCAGCGCCATGTAGGCTGACCCGGTGTCTTGGAAGGTCACGGGCGTGGCATCGGCCAGGCGGATCGATTGCTCCGACGTCGAGCCCTTGGTGGAGCTGATTTTCTTGCCCTTGAAGAACTCGCGCGGCTGGTCGGCGTTCGGCGCGCGCACTACCAGGGTTTCCTTGGCAATGTAGTACGGGTCGCTGAACTGGATCTGTTCGGCGCGGCTCTTGGTGTACGCCAGGTTGGCGAAGATCAGGTCCACCCGGCCCATCTTCACCTCAGGCACCCGGGCTTCCACCGACATCGGCTTGAGCTCCAGGGCCACGCCCAGGTGCTTGGCCAGGGCAGTGCAGAGGTCGACATCCATGCCTACCAGTTCGCGGGTGGTCGGGTCGGGCGCCGAAAACGGTGGCACGTCGGCGTACACACCGCAACTCAGGCTCTTCTTGGCCATCACGTCGCTCAACTGGTCGGCTTGGGCCACCGAGATGGCCAGGGGCGCCAGGGCGATGGCGGTCAGCAATTTATTCAGTGCCATGGGGCTTACTCCAGAGGGTTGGATTCAGTGGGCACGCAGGTCGGCGATGAAGCGCTGCGCACGGGGATGGCTGGGTTGGCTGAAAAACTGTTCGGGGGCGGTCTTTTCCAGGATCTGCCCGGCGTCCATGAACCAGATGGTGTCTGCCACTTCGCGGGCAAAATTCATTTCGTGGGTCACGCACATCATGGTCATGCCCTCCTTGGCCAGGCCCTTCATCACGCTCAGCACTTCGCCGACCATCTCTGGGTCCAGGGCGCTGGTGGGTTCGTCGAAGAGCATCACCGGCGGCTCCATGGCCAGGGCGCGGGCGATCGCCACACGCTGCTGCTGGCCACCGGACAATTGCGCCGGGTAGGCGTTGGCTTTGTGCGCCAGGCCCACGCGGTCCAGCAACTGCAAGGCCTGACCCTTGGCGGCGCTGGCCTTGAGGCCGCGCACCTTGGTCGGGGTGAGGATGATGTTGTCCAGCACCGACAGGTGCGGGAACAGGTTGAAGCTCTGGAACACGAAGCCGACACGGCTGCGCAGGCGGTTGAGGTTGGCGTCGGTGCCGTTGACGTCCTGGCCGTCGAACAGGATCTGGCCTTTCTGGATGTCCTCCAGGCGGTTGACGGTGCGAATCAGCGTCGACTTGCCCGAGCCCGATGGCCCGCACAGCACCACCACTTCGCCACGCTTGACCTCGGCGGTGATGTTGGTGAGCGCCTGGTACTCGCCGTACCATTTGTTGATGCTGGAAAACATGATCATCGGATGCATGAAGGCAACCCTCTTCAGTTATCGGTGGTCAGCAGGGAAGCCTGCGGCGCGACGGTGGCGGCACTGCCCAGGCGCTTGCGGGCGATGCGCCCTTCCAGCGCGCCGGCCAGGCGGGTCAGGCCGTAGCACAGGACGTAATAGGTGATGGCCAGGATGAAGAACACCTGGAACGGCTTGGTCAGCAACTGGTTGTTGACCTGGTTGGCGGCGAAGGTCACTTCCTGCACGTTGATCACGTAGCCCAGGGAGGTTTCCTTGATGATCGACACGAACTGGCTGATCAGGCTGGGCAACGCGTTGTACAGCGCCTGGGGCAGGATCACCCACAGCGTGGTGCGCACATAGCCCAGACCCAGGGCGCGGGCCCCTTCGTACTGGCCACCGGGCAACGCCTGGATGCCGCCGCGGATGATCTCGCCCAGGTACGCGCTCTGGTACACCACCAGGGTGCAGAGCATGGTGGTGAAGCCGGTGATGTTGTGACCGATCAGCAAGGGCACCAGGAAGTAGGTCCAGAAGATCACCATCAGCAGCGGAATACCGCGCAGTACGTAGACCCACACGGTGGCCGGGTAACGCAGCCAGCGCCAGGGCGACACCCGGGCCAGGGCCAGCAGCAGGCCCAGCGGGAATGCCAGTACCAGGGCCGAGGCCGCCAGTATCAGCGTGCTGGCCAGGCCACCCAAGGGGCCGTGGGGGTATTGGCCGATGAGGAACAGCGGCCAGTTGTCGTGGACAATCTTGAACAAGTCGAACATCGCGGCCTACCTCGCCAGGGCTTTGCTGAAGTGCCGAGCCACCAGGGCGCCGGCGCCCATCAGCATCAGCGAGAACGCCAGGTACACCACCGTGGCCACCAGGTATGACTCGAACGTGCGGAAGGTGTAGTTCTCCACCTCGCGGGTGGCGTAGGTCAGTTCCACCACGCCGATGGCCATGGCCAGGCTGGTGTTCTTGAACAGCAGCACGCTGTGGTTGATCAGCGACGGCAGGCAGTTCCTCACCCCCTGGGGCAGCACCACGTAGCGCAGCGAGCGCACATAGCCCAGGCCCAGGGCACGGGCTGCTTCGGCCTGGCCACCGGGAATGGCGCGCAGGCCGCTGCGAATGTCTTCGCTGAAATAGGCGGCTTGGCACAGGCCCAGGGCGATGATCGCGAACAGATACTCGGTACTGAAATTGGCGAGCCACACCTGGGTGTTGTCGCTGAGCAGGGTCGGGATACCGAAGTACCACAGCATCAGTTGCACCAAGGTTGGCACGTTGCGGTGGTAGGACACGTAGGCCGCCACCAGGCGCTCGGCGTAGCGGTTGCCAGTCAACCGAATGGCCACCAGTAACAGCGCCAGGACCATCGCCAGGCACCAGGCAAAGAGGGCCAGTTGCAGGGTCATGCCGATGCCCTTGAGGATCAGCTCGGTGTATTCGCCCTGAAAAACGGCGGCAAGATCGAAGTCATGCTTCATGGTCAATTCCCATCGACATGCGGCGTGGGGCAGATACAAGGCGCCAGGGCAGCCCCGGCGCGGGTACGGCAGTGACGGCTAGGGCCGTTCTTCTGGCGGGGCGTGGTGCTCAGGCCTGGTAGTCCTGTGGGCGCGCAGTGGACAGGCCGCCCGGCACCTGCAGGGTGGGGGTGATCTCCATATGACCGACGTTCATCGACACCGGCGCGGCAATGGCGAAGGCAATGGCGTCGGCGATGTCCTTGGCTTCGGGCAATTCGAAGCCTTCGATGAAGCGCTGGCGCACCTCTTCGGAGTCGCCATGCACGTGGGCGAAAATGTCGGTGGCCACGCGGCCGGGGCAGATTTCGGTCACCCGCACGCGCTTGCCGAATGCGTCCACGCGCAGCTGTTTGGAGAGCATGCTCACCGCCGCCTTGGTGGCGTGGTAGGTGGCGTTGCCGCCGAAGTTGTAGGCGGCAGCGATCGAACTGATGTTGATGATATGGCCGCTGTCGCGCTCGACCATGCCCGGCAGCGCCAGGCGCGCCAGGTGCAGTACCGCGCGCAGGTTGACGTCCACCAGCAGGTCAATGCCCTCGGCGTCGGCCTTGAGCAGCGAACCCGGACGGTCGACACCGGCGTTGTTGACCAGGATGTCGAAGCGCTGGCGCTGGAACAGCGCGGTCAGCCCGGCCAGGTCAGTGACGTCGATGGCGTGGGCGATGCAGCCCGTGCGCTCGGCAAGCTCGGCCAGCTTGTCGGCGCTGCGGGCCAGGGCGTGTACCTGCAAGCCTTCGGCGCACAGGCGCTCGACCACGGCGGCGCCGATGCCGGAGGAAGCGCCGGTGACCAGCGCGGTTTTATAGTCGGAGAATGGCATGCTGTGTTCCTCAATTCCTGCTTCTGTTCTGGACTGTACCGAGCCAGGCTCGCAGCGACCAAGACGCATTGGTTGTGTGGCAATAAGGTGCGCTTATGACCGCACCAGTTGGCTGACAGGGGTGATGACGGCGCCCTGCCCTTCGATGAATGAGCGCAATTGGCGCGCCAGTTCCACTGCGCCCGGCGTGTCGCCGTGCAGCAGGATGGAACAGGCATTGACCTTGACCGCTTCGCCGTCGAGCGTGGTGACAGTGCCGTGTTGCAGCAGTTGCGCCACCCGCTGGCGCACCTGGGCCGGGTCCTTGATGACCGCGCCGGGGGTACCCCGCGGCACCAGCAGGCAGTTGCGGTCGTAGGCACGGTCGGCCAGGAAGGTCGTGGCTACGCGCAGCCCATGCTGGTCGGCGGCGGCCTCGATGGCCTGGCTGCTGGACGAACTGATGATCAGGCTCGGGTCGAACCTGGCCACCGCCCCCACCAGCACCTCGGCCATGCGCGGGTCGGCGGCCACGCGGTTGCCCAGGGCGCCGTGGAAGCTCATGTGGGTCATGGGGTGGCCGACCACGGCGGCCATGCCGGCCAGGGCACCCAACTGGTAGACCACGCAGGCGGCCAGCTCGGGCAGGTCGATGTTCATGGCGCGGCGGCCAAAGCCTTGCAGGTCGGGGTAGCCGACATGGGCCCCCAGGTCGATACCCAGGGCCTTGGCCCGGCGTACGGTGGTGTCCATGATCAGCGGGTCGCCGGCGTGAAAACCGCAGGCCACGTTGGCAGAGGAAACGATCTCCATCAGCGCCTGGTCTTCGCCCATCGTCCAGGGCCCGAAGCCTTCGCCAAGGTCTGCATTCAAATCGATACGCATGGTGTGCCTCCTCAGTTGGCCAGCTCGAACAGCGGCTGGCCATAGCCCACTGGCTCACCTTCACCAGCACGCACCGCGCGGACCAGCCCGGCCTGCTCGCTGCGCACCGGCAGCATCAATTGGCCGATCTGCAGCACGCCCAGCAGTTGCCCGGCCTGCACCCGGTCGCCCACCTGGACCCAGGGCTTGCGCTCGTCCGGGTGGTGGCTGAAAAAGTGCCCCGGGCCGCTGGCGTTCACCGTGGCCACGGGTTCCGCTGCCTGCACGACCTGGGCCACAGGGACCGGCGCTGGCAACGGCGCCTTGGCCGAACCGCGCCGGATCATCAGCTCGAAACCGCTGCGCTGAATGTGCAGCGCAGTGAGGTTGGCGGCGCTGAGCCAGGTGACCAGTTGGCGAATATCCTTGATGTTCATGGCGGCGCTCCTCAAAGGGTGTGCAAGGTCAGCAGGCGCCGGGTGGCGTCGAGGAAAGCCCGGTTGGCCTCCAGCGCGTCCAGGGCCTGTTCGTAGCTGCAAGGCATGAACCGCACGTGGCTGCCAATGGGCGCCTGGCCCAGCCGCCAGAGGTCGGCCTCGATCACCGTGGCGAATTTCGGATAGCCGCCGCTGGGCTGGGCGTCGCGCATCTGGATGATCGGCTGGCCGCCGTGGGGCACCTGGATCACGCCGGGCACGATGCCGTGGGAGCGGATTTCCAATGGCTGCTTCGGCAACAGGGGCTCGCCTTCCAGGCGGTAGCCGTAGCGATTGCTCTGGGTGGTGATTTTCCACTGCCCGGCCCAGAAACCGGCTTGCGAAGCCTCGCTGAAACAGTCGTATTCGGCTGCCGGCAATACACGCATGGCGGGTACGCCGTCCACCGCCAGGGGCAAGGCCCGGGCGGCCAGGCCGACGCCGAAGTCGGTCGCCCCCGCCAGGCCCGGACGGCCGGCTGGCAGACGGTCGCCCTGCTGCAGCATGCGCCCCTGCCAGCCACCGAACTCACCGCGCAACTGGGTGCTGCGCGAGCCGAGCACCAGAGGTACGTCGACGCCACCGGCCAGGCACAGGTACGCACGGCTGCCCGCCGACGGGTAACTCAACTTCAACACCTGGCCGGCGCGCGCCTGGGCCACCCAGTTGGGCGGCAGCGCCTGGCCATCCAGGGTGGCGCCGCATGCGGCACCGGTGACGGCGAAGGCACAGTCTTCAATGAAGCGCACCTGGAAAGGGAACAGCGGAATCTCGATGGCGGCGTCGCCCTCGGCGTTGCCCAGCAACAGGTTGCCGAGCATCAACGACAGGCTGTCCATGGCCCCGGACGTGCCGACACCGTAGCCCAGGCTGCCATGGCGGCCCAGGTCCTGGACGGTGGCCAGGGCGGTGGCGCTGATGATCTCGATCATCGAATGATCCTCTCGATACGCAAGCGAATATGGTCACCCGGCTGCAACAGCGCGGGGGGCGATTGCAGGGCGTCGAAGAACACCATGTCGGTGTGGCCGATGGTGTTCCAGCCGCTGGGGCCTGCCGAGGCCGATACACCGGTTTGCACGCCGCCAATGGAAACGGCACCGGCACCGATGTTCAGCACCGGCACCTGGCGCCGGGGGGTGGCCAGGCGCGGGTCCATGCCGCCCAGGTAGCAGTAGCCGGGGTGGCTACCCAGGGCATACACCGGGTACAGCGGCTCGCAATGCAGGTTGCAGAGGGTTTCCACGTCGAGCCCGGTGTGGGCGACGACGTCGGCCATGTGCGGGCCGAAGTCGCCGCCGTAGGTCACCGGCAGCTCGACGATGCGGCCCTCCAGAGGCAGCGGCTGGCAGGCTTCCCACGCCTCCAGCAGGCGGCTCTTGAGGCCATGCAGGTCGCGCGGAGGTTGGTGGAACGTCAGCATCAGGTTGTTCATGCCCGGCACGGCTTCGCGTATGCCTGGCCAGCCCTGGGCGAGGCGCGCCAGGGCCCAGATGCGTTGCTGCGGCGCCAGGTCCAGCGCCCCCGGGGCTTCGAACAGCACGGCGGTGGTGCCCAGCAGGCTGATGCGTGGGGTGGCGTCCATGTTCAGGGCACTCATGCTGAAGTCCTCGTGTGCAGCCAGCGTTCAAGGTGGTGGATGTCGACGCCGCCTTCGCGAAAACCCGGGTCCTGGAGGATGTCCAGGTGCAAGGCGATGTTGGTGCTGATGCCTTCCACGCGCATCTCGCCCAGGGCCAGTCGCATGCGGGCCAGGGCCTCTTCACGGGTGGCGCCGTGGGTGATCACCTTGGCCACCATGGAGTCGTAGTACGGGGGTACGCGGTAGCCATGGCTGACGTGGCTGTCGACCCGCACCCCGTAGCCGCCGGGCACTTCCCAGCGGCTGACGACACCGGGGGTGGGCATGAAGCTGGCCGGGTCCTCGGCGTTGATGCGGCATTCCAGGGCGTGGCCGTGGACGCCGATATCGGCCTGGCTCAGGCTCAGCCGTTCACCCCGCGCCATGCGGATCTGTTGCTGAACGATGTCGATGCCCGTGGTCATTTCGGTGACCGGGTGTTCCACCTGCAGGCGGGTGTTCATTTCGATGAAGTAGAAGGCGTCGTGCTCGAACAGAAACTCGAACGTGCCCACCCCCACGTAGCCGATCTGCCGGCAGGCGGCGGCGCAGCGCTCGCCCACCTGGGCCAGCAGCGCCGGGGCGATGCCGGGGGCGGGTGCCTCCTCCATGACTTTCTGGTGGCGGCGTTGCAGCGAGCAATCACGGGCCCCCAGCCACAGGGCATTGCCGTGGGCATCACAGAGCACCTGGATTTCCACATGGCGCGGCTCGCCGAGGAATTTCTCGATGTACAGCTCCGGGTTACCGAAAGCACGCCGGGCTTCCTCGCGGGTCAGGTTGATGGCGTCGAGCAGTTGGCTCTGCTGCTCCACCACGCGCATGCCGCGCCCACCACCGCCGCCGGCGGCCTTGACGATCACCGGGTAGCCAATGTCGCGGGCGATGGCCAGGATGGCCTCGGGATCTTCGGGCATGCTGGTGTCAGGGCCGGGCACGCAGGGTACCCCGGCCTCGCGCATGGCGCGCTTGGCAGCCACCTTGTCGCCCATGGTGCGAATGCAGGCGGCACTGGGGCCAATGAAGGTCAGACCAGCCTGAGCCACGCGCTCGGCGAAGGCGGCATTTTCCGAGAGGAAGCCGTAGCCGGGGTGAATGGCCTGGGCGCCGCTGACTTCGGCGGCGAACAGCAACGCGGCCTGGTTCAGGTAGCTCTGCCCAGGGGCGGCCGGGCCGATGCACACGGCCTGGTCGGCCAGTTGCACGTAGCGGGCGTCGCGGTCGGCTTCCGAGTACACGGCCACGGTCTTGAGACCCAGGCCCTGGCACGCGCGCAGGATGCGCAGGGCGATTTCGCCGCGGTTGGCGATCAATACAGTGTCGAACATGTCACGCCTCCCCCAGCTGAAAAACGGCTTGGCCGGCCGCGACTTCCTCGCCGCTGGCGGCGAGCACTGCCAACACCGTGCCGGCGCGTTCGGCCTTGAGGGGGTGGAACATCTTCATGGCTTCCACCACGGCCAGGGTCTGGCCGGCTTCCACTGCGTCGCCCACTTGCACGAATACCGGCTGGTCGGGGGCGGGGGTCAGGTGCAGCACGCCATACAGGGCCGCGCAGGCTTCGAAGCCGGCGGGGGGCGCCGCCTGGGGGGCGACAGGGCTGGGCGCTACCTGAGGCGCGGCGGCGACAAGGGGCGCCGCCGCACCCTCGCGCAGCAGGCGCAAATGGGTATCGCCTTCGTTGAGGCTCAGTTCGCTGAGGTCTGAGGCGGCCATCAGGTCGATCAGCGCTTTGATGCGTTCCGGGTTCATGCAAAAGCCCCTGCCGTGAATGAGAAAAGTGGCTGGGTGAACGATATCGAGCGGCGCAAAACACGGCCAAGACGGTTTGACTGTGGGGAGATAAGCGGCCCTTATGACTGCGCCGACACCAGGTTGCCGCGCATGTCGGCGATCAGTTCCAGCAGGATGGCCTTGACCGCCTGGGCCGGTACCGACAGCGGCAAATGCCCGGAGAGGCACAGGGCCAGGGGCGCCTCGATGTCCGGCTGGGTGATGCGGCACAGGTGTGCATCGTGCACCGCCACCAGGGCGCGGGCGGCGGACTCCGGGAGGATGGTGGAGCCGAAGTGTTCACTGACGGCCGCCGCGAGGGTGGTGGACGACTCCACCTCGGCGATCACCCGAGCGGTGAGGCCGAGCTTCAGGAAGGCTTCGTCCACCAGGCGGCGCATGGTGTTGTAGGTGCGCGGCAGCAGCAAGTCGAGGCCCGCCAGCTCGGCCAGGCTGATCTCATCCCGGGCGTGCAGTTCGGGGTCGGCGCTGACCAGGTACAACTGCTCGCGCATCAACGGCACGAAGCTCAGGCCATGCACTTCACGGCCGCCGTACAGCACGGCCATGTCCATGCGCCCGTTCATGATCAGTTCGCTGAGGGTGGTGCCGAAGTTTTCGTTGAGGTACAGCAGAATACCGGGGTGGCGTTCACGCACCCGGCGCAGCAGCGGCAGCGACAACGCGGAGGCCGCCGTGCCGGGCGCCAGGCCCACGGAGACCTGGCCGGACAAGGCGAAGCCGGTGGCATTCACATCGCTCTGGGCCTGTTCGCATTGGCGCAGAATCAACTGCGCGTGGCCGTACAGCACCTTGCCGGCCTCGGTGGGGGTGACGCCGCGCTTGGTGCGGATAATCAACTGCTGTTGCAGCTCGGCTTCCAGGGTCACCAGTTGCTGGCTGAGGGCTGGCTGGGCAATGTGCAGCACATCGGCGGCCTGGGTCAGGCTGCCGACATCGACGATCTTCACGAAGTACTTCAAACGGCGCAGGTTCACTGGACAACACACTCGGGCAAGGCGGATGAGATCTTTAGAGCAAAAGCCGGGCCAGCCGGGCTCTTCCTGAAGCGTGAACCCGTCGGTGCGGCCATGCCCTGTGGGACCCTGCGGTGCATCAGGCCTACCGCGTCGTGCCCTTCCCGAGCTTCGCCCGGTCCTACAGGGTCAACCTCACCGGCGCGGCTATTCTCTGTGGGACCGGGCGCCAGCTCGGGAAGCAGGCGCCGCGGCGTATCAGGCCTACCGCGCCGTGGCCTTCCCGAGCTTCGCCCGGTCCCACAGGGTCAACCTCACCGGCGCGGCTATTCTCTATGGGACCGGGCGCCAGCTCGGGAAGCAGGCGCCGCGGCGTATCAGGCCTACCGCGCCGTGGCCTTCCCGAGCTTCGCCCGGTCCCACAGGGTCAACCTCACCGGCGCGGCTATTCTCTGTAGGACCGGGCGCCAGCTCGGGAAGCAGGCGCCGCGGAGCATCAGGCCTACCGCGTCGTGCCCTTCCCGAGCTTCGCCCGGTCCCACAGGGTCAACCTCACCGGCCCAGCAGTTCATCTCTGTGGGACCGGGCGCCAGCTCGGGAAGCAGGCACCACGGTGTATCAGGCATACCGCGAGGTATAAGCCTTCGCTATGGATACGCATAACAACGCAGCCACCCCCCTCGTCACGGCTAGCAATCAGGGCATTGCACTATTTTTGTGCGCATTGCGCTGGCGGCGGTCATAAGCTGTGCCTATCAAACCAGAACAAACTTGTCTTATCAGCGAAACCGCCGCGCCTCGTAACGTAGCCGTCATCAGGCCACCACCCGAGGAAAACCCCGTGACCGCTTCCCGCATCGCCGCCCGTGTGCACCGCATCAAACCCTCGCCCAGCAGCGCTGCCGCCGACCGCGCCCACGAACTGCGCCGCGCCGGCCACTCGATCATCAACCTGGTAGTGGGCGAGCCAGACTTCGACACCCCAAGCCACATCCGCCAGGCCGCCAGCGCCGCCATCGAAGCCGGCCACACCCGCTACACCCAGAACGCCGGTACCCCGGAGCTGCGCCAGGCCATCGTCGACAAGCTCAAGCGCGAGAACGGCCTGGATTACACCCCGGCGCAGATCGTGGTCACCAACGGCGCCAAGAGCGCGATCTACAACGCCTTCTCCGCCACCTTGGGCGCCGGTGATGAGGTGCTGATCCCCGCGCCCTACTGGGTGTCCTACCCGGACATGGTGCTGGCCTGCGAAGGCGAACCCGTGACCCTGGCCTGCGACGAAGACCACCACTTCAAGCTCACCGCCGACCAATTGCGCGCCGCCATCACCCCGCGCACCCGCTGGCTGCTGCTGAACTCCCCCAGCAACCCGACCGGCGCCGTGTACCACGCCGACGAACTGCGCGCCTTGGCGGATGTATTGCTGGACTACCCCGACGTGCTGGTGATGACCGATGACATCTATGAGCACATCCGGTACGACGACCGCCCCGCCACCCATATCCTGGCCGTGGAGCCGGCGCTCAAGGACCGTGTGCTGGTGATCAATGGCGTGTCCAAGTCCTACGCCATGACCGGCTGGCGCATCGGCTACGGCGCCGGCCCTGCCGACCTGATCACCGCCATGGCCACCTTGCAGTCGCAGTCCACCAGCAATGCCTGCAGCGTCAGCCAGGCCGCCGCCGTGGCGGCCCTTACCGGCGATCAGGCGTTCATCGCCCAAAGCCGCGCAGTGTACCGCCAGCGCCGCGACCGTTGCCTGGCATTGATCAACGCCATCGAAGGCTTGAGCTGCCTGCCGCCGGAGGGCGCTTTCTACCTGTACGTCAACTGTGCCGCCGTACTGGGCAAGCGCACCCCGCAAGGCCAAGTGCTGGAAAGCGACAGCGACTTCATTCTGTACCTGCTGGAAAGCCAGGGCGTGGCGGTGATCCCGGGCAGTGCCTATGGCCTGGCGCCGTTCTTCCGCATGTCCACGGCCTCGGCCATCGAGACTCTGGAAATCGGGTGCCAGCGCATCGCCGCCGCCGTCGCGGCGCTGGTGTAAGGGGCTGACGATGACGCTGCCGAGCCCTCCGGCCCTGAGCTTCAAACAGGCCCTGCTGGCCATGCTCGGCCTGTCCCTGGTGCTGATGCTGTCGGCCCTGGACCAGACAGTGATCGGCAATGCGTTGCCAAGCATTGTCGCCCAACTGCAGGGGTTCGAGCTGTATGCCTGGGTGGCCACCGGTTACTTGCTGGCGTCCATCATCACCATCCCGATCTTCGGCCGCCTGGGTGACTACTTCGGCCGCAAGCCCTTCGTGCTCGCGGCCACCGTGGTGTTCACCCTGGCTTCGCTGGTGTGCGCGCTGGCCTCCAGCATGCCGGTGCTGGTACTGGGCCGGGGCCTGCAAGGCGTGGGCGGCGGCATGCTGATCGGCACGGCGTTCGCGTGCATTCCCGAGCTGTTTCCCGACACGCGCCAGCGCCTGCGCTGGCAAATCCTGCTCAGCGCCCTGTTCAGCGTGGTCAATGCCCTGGGCCCAGGCCTGGGGGGTTATCTGACCGGTGCGTTCGGCTGGCGTTCGGTGTTCTATATCAACCTGCCCCTGGGCGCGCTCGCGCTGTTCTTCGCCTGGCGCTACCTGCCCTGGTATCGGCCGCTGCGTCGGGGGGCCATTCGCCTCGACTGGCTGGGCGCGCTGCTGATTGCCCTGGTGCTGGGCAGCCTGCAACTGTGGGTGGAATGGCTGGGGCAGTCGTCCACCGTCGCCAGTGCCGCGCTGGGCGGTCTGTGCCTGGCGGCGCTGCTTGCCCTGGTCGGATGGGAGCGGCGCTACCAGCACGCCCTGTTGCCCGCCGCCCTCTTCAAGGCGGGCAGCGTGCGCCAGTTGTTCGTGTTGTCGCTGCTGGCCGGGGCGATCATGTTCACCCTGCTGTTCTACTTGCCGCTGCTGCTGCAAGGCAGCTATGGCTATTCCCCCCAGGACGCCGGGCTGCTGATTACCCCGCTGGCCCTGAGCATCACCCTGGGGGCGATCGTCAACGGCCGCGTCATCACCCACCTGCGCAACCCCAACCGCGTGCCCCTGGCCGGCTTCGCCGTGCTGGCGCTGGCCTGTCTGGGCCTGTGGTGGGTGGGCCTGGAGGCCTCGTTCCACTTGCTGTTGGGGTTGATCCTGCTGGCGGGGTTGGGCCTGGGTTTCATCCTGATGAACCTCACGGTGTTCACCCAGACCCTGGCCGCCCGCGAGTTCCTGGGCATCGCCACGGCCCTCACCCAGTCGCTGCGCCTGGTGGGTGGTTTGCTGGGCACCGCAGTGATGGGCGCACTGGTCAAACTGCTGTACGCCGTGCACCTGCGCCACGCCTTCGACGCCATCGGCCAGGGCGGCGCGCTGGCGCCCTACCTCGACCCGCAGGTACTGCTGCAACGTGGCCCCGCCCACGATAACAGCGCCCTGTTGGACCTGGCCCGGCAAGCGCTTGCCCAAGGCCTGGGCACCGGCCTGCTGCTGTGCGCGGCGCTGGCTGCGGTGGCCCTGTGGGTATTGATGCGCCTACCGCCGGTGGCGCTGACCCGCGCCCCGGCCGCGATTGCTCCTGAAGAACAATAACGACGTTGACTGCCGCCATTGCCTGCCTCCCACAACATTGACTACAGCATGAGGATAACCCGATGGTGCTTTTGAATCGCGCAGCCAACCGCGCACCCACTTTGCTGGCCGGCCTGTGCGGCCTGGTCATCGCGCAACAGAGCAACGCCGAAGGCTTTATCGAAGACAGCACCGCGAGCATCCTGGCGCGCAACTTCTTCAGTAACGCCGACAACCGCAGCGGCGCCGCCGACCCCAATTACACCCAGGAGTGGGGCCAGGGCTTCATCCTCAATTTCAAGTCGGGCTATACCCCCGGCACCGTCGGCTTCGGGGTGGACGCCATCGGCATGCTGGGCATCAAGCTGGACTCGGGCAAGGGCCGCCATTACAACCCGTCGGGCACCGCTTACAACGGCAACATCTTCCCCACCGACAATGGCCGTGCGGCTGACGAATTCGCCAGCCTGGGTGCCACCGCCAAGATGCGTGTGGCCAAGACCGAAATCCGCGCCGGTGCGCTGGTCCCCATGCTGCCAGTCGTCATGTCCACCGACCGCATGCTGCAACAGACCTTCAACGGCGAACAGATCCAGTCCAGGGACCTGCGCGACTTCACCTTCACCGCAGGCCAGCTGGACAGTGTCAAAGGCCGTGGGTCGACCAACCAGATGGGCATGTCGATTCCAGGGGCCAACAGCCGCCTGACCGGCAAGTTCGTGCACAAATTCCAGTACGCTGGCGTGGATTGGAAAGCCAACCCCGACCTGTTGCTGCAGTACTACTACGGCAACCTGGAAAACTTCTACACCCAGCATTTCCTCGGCCTGGTGCACAACTGGAAGGTCGGCCCCGGCACCTTGCGCAGCGACCTGCGCTACTTCAACAACAGCGCCGATGGCAAGGACAACAACGACCCGGACTACTACACCGCCGGTTATTACGGCGACGGCGTCACCAAGGGCAAGGTCGACAGCCAGCTGTCCAGTGCCCTGTTCACCTACCTGGTGGGCCCGCACACCCTCGCCGCCGGCTACCAGCAAGTGACCGGCGACAGCGATGCGGTGTGGCTGAACCAGGGTGACGGCTCCACCGCTTACTTCATGACCGAGTCCATGATCGGCAAATTCCAGCGCGCCGGCGAGCGGACCTGGCAGGTGCGCTACGGCTACGACTTCGCCGCCATGGGGGTGCCGGGGTTGACGTTCCTGGGCATGTATGAAAGCGGCTCGGGGATTCACACCGCCACCGGCGACAAGCGCGAGTGGGAACGCAACCTGACGCTCACCTACACCGTGCAATCGGGTCCGGCAAAGGATTTGAGCGTCGCCTTGCGCCATGCCTCCCTGCGCACCGAGTTTCCAGGGGCGCGGGACCAGGATGAGCACCGGGTGATCGTCACCTACCCGATCAACCTGTTCTGACCTCAGAAAAGCCGAACTCCTGCACGCGGTGCATCTCCAATGTTCAGAACAACCGAGGAGACGGACATGAGCAACCGCGACAGTAACAACAACCCGCCCACCGACGTGGCGGGCAAACCGGTGAACGTGGTCGAGCGAGACCTGCAAGACCGCGACGACGACACCCGCGCCGTGGATGAGGCGATCACGCCTTCCTCCACCCGCGTGCTGGAGCAGGACGCTGAAGAAATTCGCCGCAAGACCGACGAGATCGAACGCAAAGTGGCGGACGGGAACTGAGCCAATACCCCTGAACAGCTCGCTGGCAAGCCAACGAGCCGTTCAGCTTCAGAGCGTTGCTGACAGCGGCGGTTCGAGGGACAGGAGGTAGTCGCCGAAACCTTCACGGCATTTGAAGTCACGCCGGGCGCTGGTGACGACTGGATGGGTGGCGGTCCAGATGATTCGCGCCCCCGTACGCTCCAGGTCGGCCACCAGCTGCACGTCTTCATGGGCAGCCAGGTGCTGAAAACCACCCGCGCTCAGGTAGGCCTTGGCGCTCAGGCCCAGGTTGGCACCATGGATATGCCGGTGGCCTTCGACGAAACGATACGCCGCCAGGTAACTGTCACGTACCTCCGGGGCGTGGTGCTCCCAACTGTCTACCTGCACGGTGCCGCACACGGCGTCCGCTTCAAAGTCCAACTGCCTGGCCAACCAATCAAACGGCACCTGGGTGTCCGCATCGGTAAAGGCCAGCCACTGAGCCCCCTCTTCGATCATCACCTGGGCGCCTACCGCGCGCGACCGGCCGACATTGCGGAAGGTCACGGCCAGGGTGGTGACGCCGGCGGCATGGGCCAGGTCGCCAGTGAGGTCGGTGCAGTCATCCAGCACCACCAGCACCTCGACCCTGATACCCGCCAGGCGGGGATGCCCGGCAGCCAGCGTAACTGACGCCAGGCATTGTTCGATGTAACTTGCCTCATTATGTGCGGGTATCACGACACCGATCATTTACTGTCCCTCGCCGCGCCGAAGCCATGACTGATGAGTTATCGACTGCTGGTCTTCGCACAAGGTTTAAAAAATTTTTGCGTTCGCGGGACGCGGAGAAAATTTGAACGTTTGCCTGCCCCTCGCCCTCCACTGCCATGACTTCAATGATGCCGTCCGAGGAGATCCGACATGGCGACTGACAACCAGTACAGCATGCAGAACCCGCTGACCCAGTACCCGCAGCCCGAGTTCCCCGACCAGCCGCAGTCAGCCCCCGGCACAGTGCACAAATTGCACCCGGCCGCCGACCACGGCGAGACCAGCTACAAGGGCTTTGGCCGCCTGGCCGGGCGCAAGGCGCTGATCACCGGCGCCGACTCGGGCATTGGCCGTGCCGCCGCCATCGCCTACGCCCGTGAAGGCGCCGATATCGTGCTCAACTACTTGCCCGAGGAAGAAAGCGACGCGCGGGAAGTGGTGCAACTGATCGAAGCCGAAGGCCGCAAGGCCATCTGCCTGCCGGGCGACCTGAAGGACGAGCGCTTTTGCCAGTCGCTGGTCAGCCAGGCCGTGGAGCGCCTGGGCGGCCTGGACATCCTGGTGAACGTGGCCGGCAAACAGCAGGCCGTGGAAGCCATCGCCGACATCACCACCGAGCAGTTCGACGCCACGTTCAAGTCCAACGTCTACGCGATGTTCTGGCTGTGCAAGGCGGCACTGCCGCATTTGCCAGCCGGTGCGACCATCATCAACACGGCGTCGATCCAGTCCTATAGCCCGTCGCAGAACCTGCTGGACTATGCGTCCACCAAGGCCGCGATCGTGGCGTTCACCAAGGCCCTGGCCAAGCAGGTGATCGCCCAGGGCGTGCGGGTCAACGCCGTGGCGCCCGGTCCCATCTGGACGCCGCTGCAACCCAGCGGTGGCCAGCCACGGGACAAGATCCCCACCTTCGGCTCGCAGACGCCCATGGGGCGCCCCGGCCAACCGGCCGAGTGCGCGCCGTTGTATGTATTCCTGGCGACTCAGGAATCGAGCTATATCACCGGTGAGACGTATGGCGTGACGGGCGGCAACCCGTTGCCATGAAGCGAGGCGTGCCGGAGCTACGCGGCTTGTACCTATAGTCCGTTGGCCATGGTTGGGCGGCCGCGGATACCGCGGCTGCCCGCCTGCTTGATCAGGTGCCTGCGGCTCAGCCTTTGTCCGCATCCAGCGCATAGCGCCGGCAGTGCTCCAGGTAACCGATTTCGTGGTTGCCCACCAGTTGCACCACACTGGACCACAACCACGAGGGTGCATCCAGCACCCGCGAGCGGTTCAGTTGCAGGTCCTTGATCCATTCGGCGCGGGTACCCTTGTCCATCTGCCGGGCATGGGCCTGGCCCACCACCCGCGCCAGGTAGGCGGCCGCGCGCATGGCTTCAACCTGGCTTAGCTGGTCGAGTTCCAGTTTCATGTCCTGGGGCAGCAATTCGCGAATGAAAAAACCCTGGTCCAGCATGCGCGCACTGATCATGCGGTTGCCCAGGCCGGGGCTCAGGTGCCGCGCACCCTCGACCACGCGTTTGCCGTTGTCGCGTGGCATGTGTGCACGGGCCGCCCGAGGCGCAGCGGCGCCCACGGCCTGCTTGATGTCGATCAGGCAGTAATCGGGGTCGTCGTCATCGCCCACGCCCAGCAACGCAGCGTAGCGGCTCAGCCCCAGGGAGCTGCAGCCCTTGACCCAGTAGGCCGAGTCCAGCAGCTCTACCCGGTCATTCTTCGAACGGCCCTTGAGGGAGGTGACCAGGCCATGGATTTCCTGACTGTCGCACAGCGTCTGCAAGGCCGTGCGCTCCTGGCGCGACAGCGGCCAGAAATGCTTGCCCAGCGGAATAGTGGGGCGCGCATCCTCGATGCGCTCTTGCGCCAGGTGCTTCCAGGTGCGCTGCACGGCGCTGCGCATGCCGGCCTTGACCTGGGCTGGGCGCGGCGGGTCTTCATCGCTGGCGTCGGTGAACGCCAACTGGTAACCGCGCATCACCTCTTCAAGCATCTTGGCGGTAACCACGCCGGGCAGGTCGGAGCCGCGCGCGGCGGTGGCCAGGGACAGCGCCAGGCGCACCAGATCATGAACCGGATTGCCGATGACGGTCTGGTCCAGGTCGCGAATGTGAATGTCGATGCGGCCCTTGAGGTCACCCGTAGGGCCCAGGTTGCCCGCATGGCAGTCGCCACAGATCCACACCGCCGGGCCATTGGGCAGGCGCCGGCCAGACTGGCTGTGCAGCCATTGGTAGAATTGCACCGCGCTGCCCCGCACGTAAGCGTGGGCAGAGCGGGCCATCTTCAGGTTGCGCAGTTGGGTAAGGGGCTTGAGGCGAGCGGAAGGACGCGGTGTTTTCATGGAGGGGCCGTCTAGGGTGTGAACAATGGACTACAGCCCGCGCAAATGTTTCAAAATATTACCAATACGCTGTAGGCATCATCGGAGGACGAAGCCATGTGTGGACGATTTTCCCAGGCGGCGCGGATGGAGCAATACCTGCTGGAGCTGGACTTCATCAACCGCGCCCGTATGGAACCCGTGACACCCCGCTACAACGTGGCCCCCACCACACGCGTGCCCGTGCTGCATCGTGACGGCGACACGCTGCACAGCGACGACCTGCGCTGGGGGTGGGCGCCCGCCTGGGCGCAGGACAAGCGCCCCGCGCCGATCAATGCACGCGTGGAAACCATGGCCACCAACCGTTTCTTCAAACCACTATGGCCCCTTGGTCGAGTACTGGTGCCGGCCGACGGCTGGTACGAATGGGTCAAGAATCCCCAGACACCGAAGCTCAAGCAGCCCTGGTTCATCCAGCTGACCAGCGGCAAACCGCTGTTCTTCGCCGGCCTGGCGCAGGTCGGCGGCCCCGGGAACGGTTTTGTGATCATCACCGACGCCAGCGACCAGGGTATGGTCGATATCCACGACCGCCGCCCCGTGGTGCTGGCCCCGGATGCTGCCCGCGCCTGGGTAGACCCCGCCCTCGATGCTGCCCAGGCCGAAGCCATTGCCCGCCATGAAGGGCGGCCGGTGAGCGACTTCCGGTGGTACCCGGTAGGGCGTGAAGTGGGCAATGTGCGGAACGAAGGACCGGGGTTGGTTGCACCGTTGGGCACGCCGGGCTCGGCAGAAGGCCGTCTATTGTGAGAAAATCAGCTTCGTTTTCAAAAGCTTGGAGAAACAGGTTTGGTTACTCACTACTCATCGAACGGCAGCGAAATCGCTTGCGGTCGCAACACACCCAACGTCGTCAGCTGCGCGAGCCCTGAGCAAGTTACCTGCAAATCGTGCCTGCGCTCGTTGGCCAAGGCCGACACCAACGCCCAGCCGGTCGCCAACAAGGCACCATCGCTGGCCGAGATCCGCAAGCAGAACGCCCAGGCCAAAAAGGCCAAACCGGCACCCGCGCGCTTCGATGCCAAGGCCGACTGGCGTGCGCGCCTGGCAGACTTGCCAGGCCGCTCACGCTTGCCGCGCGGTACTACCGGCGCTCAGCGCTTTGTCTGATACCGTCGGTCAGCGCTGACGCACCTTCCCCCTGCCCGCTCCTCCAATGCAATACACAGGCACTGGAGGACTGGGCCATGAACAGACTCATGACGGCACACGCACTGGCGGGCTTGCTACTGGTAAGCCCGCTGTTTGCCGTGGCCGCTGCAGACGAAACGCAGACACAGACGCCGGCACCGGCCACCGCGCTACCGGGGATGAACCAGCCCCCCAGCGCCGACGCGGATAAAGCCAACAGGGCCAACAAGAAAGGCGAGGAAGCCTCGGGCAACAATTCGGGGGCCGAGACCCAGCAAACGATCAAGGATTCGAAAACCTCGAGCAAAAGCACTGGCAAGAGCACCAGCACCCACAGGAAAACCACGCCCACGCACAAAGCCGCACCCCAGCAATAGCCCCATCAATGGGATGACACGTACGCAGACGGCCCGCTGGGCGCGGGCAGCGCATAGGTGGCCTTCATCCATTCCACCTCTGCCTGCGGCGTGCGCCCGAAAAAGCGCTTGAATTCACGGCTGAACTGCGAGGCGCTTTCGTAGCCAACGCTGAATGCCGCAGTGGACGCGCTCATCGCCTGGCGCAGCATCAGCAACCGCGCCTGATGCAACCGCGTCGATTTCAGGTACTGCATGGGCGACGCGTCGGTCACCTTGCGAAAGTGCAGGTGGAAGCTGGGCACACTCATGTTCGCTTCCTGCGCCAGCGCCTCTACATCCAGACGTTCGTGATAGCCGCTGTGAATCTTGCGGATGGCACGGGTCACCTTGCCGAAATGCCCCTGACGGTTCAGGGCGGCACGCAGGGAACCACCCTGCTCACCCGTCAGGATGCGGTAATAGATCTCCCTCACCAGCGCCGGGCCCAGTATCAATGCATCCGCGGGCACGCTCATGGCCTCCAGAAACCGCAGCGTCGACGCGCGCAATGCGTCGTCCATGGGGGAGGCGTACATACCTTTGGGCGGGGCACCACTGGGCCCGAAGGCCTCGTCCACCTGCAGCATCAGCTCGCTGGCCAGTTGCAGGTCCAGGCGCATATAGACCGCGAGCATGGGCTGCGCTTCGCTGGCGTCGGTTTCCATGGTGAACGGCACGGGCACAGACACCACCAGGTAGTGCTGGGCGTCGTACACGTACACCTCTTCACCCAGGTAGCCACGCTTGCGGCCTTGGCACAGAATCACGATACCCGGGTCGTACAGCACCGGCGTGCGCGTGAGCGGTCGGTTGGAGCGCAGGAAACGCACATCGTCCAGCGCACTGAGGTTATAGCCCTCGACCGGCGCCAGCTGTCCCATCAGCTGCACCATGCGCTCAGTGCAGGTATCGGCGTGCACCATGTCAGTCACCTCGGCGCAACCCTCAACCGTCAGTGGAACGGGTGAGGTCTTGCCATTGATCAATCTCACTGGCCGCCTGCCCCAGCTTGTCCCTCACCAGCCCCAGGGCATCGCTGCCCAGCAGCAGATGCACCGGCGGTGCCGGGCTGGCGGTGATGTGCAGTATCGCCTGCGCCGCCTTCAGCGGGTCGCCCAACTGCTTGCCGCTTTTCGCTTCGCGCGCCTGGCGTATGGGGTCGAAACTGGCGTCGTAGTCACTGATACTGCGCGGCGTACGACGCATGGAGCGCCCTGCCCAGTCGGTCCGAAACGAGCCTGGCGCCACGGCCGTGACGAAAATGCCGAAAGGCGCCAGTTCCTTGCTCAGGGTATCGAAAATACCTTCGAGCGCAAACTTGCTGCCGCAATAGTAGGCGATACCGGGCATGGTGATAGTGCCGCCCATGGAAGTGATGGCGATGATATGCCCGGCACGGCGCTGGCGAAAATACGGCACGAAGGCCTTGGTCACGGCGACGGCGCCGAACACATTGACGTCGAACTGGCGGCGCATCTCCTCCAGCGGTGACTCTTCGAAGATACCCTCATGGCCATAGCCGGCGTTGTTCACCAGAACGTCCACCGGACCATGGGTAGCCTCAACGTCGGCGACCACGGCATCGATGCGGTCAAACTCGGTGACGTCGAGTATCACGCCGTGAGCACGTTCATGGTTCAGGGCTTCAAACGCCTGCAAGGCAGCGTCGGTGCGCACCGTACCGATGACGCGATGCCCGTCTGCCAATGCCTGCTGCGCGAGGGCGTGGCCGAAGCCGCTGCTGACGCCGGTAATGAAAAGGGTTTTGAGGGTAGTCATGGCGAAGTCCTGTCGAGGGGTACCGGCCCATCATAGGCACCGCGGGCCGGCAACCCCATGCCAGTTCGTGTTTGAGGATTGCCTATTCCTATCAATGGTTCATTGCGACTGCGGGTGGGCGATTGCCCCTGTGGCACCGGGGGAAGCTCGATAAAGGCGAACCCCGTCCGCCTGATATACCGCGGCGCCTGCTTCCCGAGCTGGCGCCCGGTCCCACAGAGGATGGCCGTGATGGTGAGGAGGCCCATGTAGGACCGGGCGTAGCTCGGGAAGCAGCCAACGAACAGTGACTGATACACCGCAGAATCCAATAGCCAGCTAACAAAGTTTTCACATCACGGGGCGTAAGGTACAACCAGCTCCTTTGATTCCCCTGCCCGCTAACCCCCATCGCGGGCATTTTTTTGCCTGGAATCTGGCTGAGTGCCGCCTTGCAATCGCACTGAAAACCCTCGTGTCACGGCGGGTCCCTTGGCGATACGCACGAATCAGCCACTGCCTGACGAAGATCCTTCATCATCATCCGTAGGTGATTATTCCCGTCAAGGGGCTGGGTGCTCGCTCGATACCGAATCGGAAGCGTCCACGTCCGACATGTCTTCTTCAACAGCCGCTTCGTCGTCGGGCGGCAACGGCACCTCATGCTCGTCCCCTTTCGGGCCATGGGCCGTTTCGTTATCCGTGGTCCCGCCCACGCCACGCTGAGAAATATTCCCTGGGGCATTTTCGTCGATGTCCATCACTACCTCCGCTGAACGCGTGCAGATACGCGTTCTATTGGGAGGCGAGCAAGACCAGGGGAGTGCCCCACGTTAGACGAACGGGCAGCGCCCTTGCAATCGTCAGCCGCTCGGTTCTACACGAAAACAGCCGCTCAGGCCGGCTGTTTGGTAAACTCCGCGCGCCCTGCTTGAAGCGCTGATGAATTCTGAATTAAGGACGTTGAGTGATAAAGCCTCTTACATCCCTGCGATTTTTTGCAGCATTGGCGGTTGTCTATGACCACCTCGGAACGGGCTCTCATACGGGAGGACTGGGCGTTCTGTTCTTCTTCCTTCTGTCTGGCTTCATTATCGCCTTCACGTACTCTTCAAGAACCACCACACTCAGTGCGCCGGCGCTTTCAGCCATTTATGCCTCGCGGTTCGGGCGCATCTTTCCAATCCACCTGTTCACCCTCGCACTCGCCATACCCATTGCCACGGCGCCATCGGGCCCCTTTGTGTTCATCACCAATGCGCTGCTCATGCATAGCTGGTACCCGAGCCACCTTGACTATTTCAGCTACAACTCCGTTTCCTGGACGCTCTCGATTGAATGGGCTTTCTACTTGACGTTCCCGTTCATGCTACACGCGATAAAATCATTGAAACTGGACACTTCCCGTGTTGGCCTGGCCTTGATTTACTTACTGCCTATCGTCGCACTGTCAGCGGTAAGCCTGCTATACGTAGACCGCATGGAGCCTTTCAACCAATATTGGTGGCTACTCAAGATATCACCACTGAACGCACTCGTATTCGTGTCAGGTGCCGCGATCGGCCTCCAGCATATCAATGCAGGCCCGCGGTCCCCCTCCAGAGGGGCAGCCACATGCCTGGAAGTGGGTTCACTGGCGGGCATTGCGGCGCTTTACGCGATGCTGGTCCGTTGGGGCGTTGGCAAAACACTGCCACTGGATTACACGCTTTTGTTCATACCCGCCTTTTCTCTATGCATTCATGCGTTTTCATTGTCGAGGGGCTGGGTGTCCGCAGTGCTGTCCTGGGCGCCGCTGGTCAAACTTGGGGAACTGAGTTTCTCCATCTACATGTTCCACCTTATTTTAATCAGGTATGCGGATAGTTATATCATTCAAGTCTCGGGAACAAGTGCGACGGCCTATGCACAGGTCGCATTGGTCGCCGCGACCATCGCACTATCATACGTCGCCTACCACACCATCGAGTCGCCTTGCCGGCACGCATCAAAAGCGCTGGGCAAGCGGTTGGCCAGCAGACTCGCTACACGCTTGGCACCCAAAGAGCGCAGCCTGCTTAGATGAAACAGGAAAGCAATGCGGTAGATCGAAGTTGTACCTGCCCACTCTCCTCAAGAAAAAGAAAAAAGCCGCCCGCAGATGGCTGGTACAGCTTTTTGTGTCTCGAATCAGGCAGATCGAGCCATCACTGCTATCGCACACCCAAGATGGCAGCGCCAGGGTATTTCTGACGGGTTTTGCGCTCGGCTTCGCGCTGGTCAGCGCCGTTTTGACAAAACTGATCAGCCCGCGCAACAGCACTCAGCCATCATCGACGCTTCATCCACTCAGATTCGTCAGGCCGTCCGCAAACCGCCGAAAAAACAAGGCAAGATCATCTCCACGCCCCACGTATTACCGGCGAGCAGGAACGGCGTGCAGCTGACATGGACCTGCGGTCGCCACACATAAAGGGTCCCAACCCTGAAAATCACCGGGAATCCAGTACTGCCCGCCATACAACTGCCGCCATACCTATGCGACAATACGCTCAATGTCCGGTTTGAATCCCGCATTTACGTCCGGCAGCTCGGCCTCGCGCGCAGATGCTGCTGACGGCGCATGCGCGTTGGGTCAACCCAAGCTCAGATCGGAACGAGCTGGCAATGCTTCAAATTGGTATCAAGACGGTATCAGCCCAAACCAGCGCTCCCCAAGTTATTGATAGGTAAGCCCTTTGATCTCCACAGCTAACATCACCATGCAGTTCGGCGCCAAGCCGCTGTTCGAGAACGTTTCGGTCAAGTTCAACGGCGGCAACCGTTACGGCCTGATCGGCGCCAACGGTTGCGGCAAGTCGACCTTCATGAAAATCCTCGGCGGCGACCTGGAGCCGTCCGGCGGCCAGGTGATGCTGGAGCCGAACGTGCGCCTGGGCAAGCTGCGCCAGGATCAGTTCGCCTATGAGCAGTTCACCGTGATCGACACCGTGATCATGGGCCATGAGGAACTGTGGAAGGTCAAGGCCGAGCGTGACCGCATCTACTCGCTGCCGGAAATGAGCGAAGAAGACGGCATGGCCGTGGCCGAGCTGGAAACCGAGTTCGCCGAGATGGACGGCTACACCGCCGAATCACGCGCCGGTGAGCTGCTGCTGGGCCTGGGTATTCCGCTGGAACAGCATTTCGGCCCGATGACCGAAGTGGCGCCAGGCTGGAAGCTGCGGGTGCTGCTGGCCCAGGCGCTGTTCTCGGACCCGGAAGTGCTGCTGCTCGACGAACCGACCAACCACCTGGACATCAACACCATCCGCTGGCTGGAAAACATTCTCACGGCGCGTAACAGCACCATGATCATCATTTCCCACGACCGTCACTTCCTCAACAGCGTGTGCACCCACATGGCTGACCTGGACTACGGTGAGCTGCGCCTGTTCCCGGGCAACTACGACGAGTACATGACCGCGGCCACGCAGTCTCGCGAGCAGTTGCTGGCGGACAACGCCAAGAAGAAGGCGCAGATCTCCGAGCTGCAGACCTTCGTCAGCCGGTTCTCGGCCAACGCCTCGAAAGCCAAGCAGGCCACTTCCCGCGCCAAGCAGATCGACAAGATCCAGCTGGCCGAAGTCAAGCCGTCGAGCCGCGTGAGCCCGTTCATCCGCTTCGAACAGACCAAGAAGCTGCACCGCCAGGCGGTGACCCTGGAACAACTGTCCAAGGGCTTCGATGGCAAGACCCTGTTCAAGAACTTCAGCTTTACCGTGGAAGCCGGCGAGCGCGTGGCGATCATCGGCCCGAACGGTATCGGCAAGACTACCCTGCTGCGCACCCTGGTGGGCGAGCTGGCACCGGACGCCGGTGCGGTGAAGTGGACCGAGAGCGCGGAACTGGGTTACTACGCCCAGGACCACGCCCATGACTTCGAAGACGACGTCAGCCTGTTCGACTGGATGGGCCAGTGGACTCAGGGCGAGCAGATGATTCGTGGCACCCTGGGCCGCATGCTGTTCTCCAACGACGAGATCCTGAAGTCGGTTAAGGTGATTTCCGGTGGTGAGCAAGGCCGCATGCTGTTCGGCAAACTGACCCTGCAAAAGCCCAACGTGCTGATCATGGACGAACCGACCAACCACTTGGACATGGAGTCGATCGAGGCGTTGAACCTGGCGCTGGAAAACTACCCGGGCACGCTGATCTTCGTCAGCCACGACCGCGAGTTCGTGTCGTCGCTGGCTACCCGCATCATCGAGCTGAGCGAAAGCGGCGTGGTGGACTTCAGCGGCACTTACGACGACTACCTGCGCAGCCAGGGCGTGACGTTCTAAAAGCCGACGTGTAGCGGCCACCCGCGCTGCGGCGCTTCAGTTGCACCACACGCGGCCCGATGCGGCCGGGTCCGCTACACGGACCTGGCCGCGTCGCACACGCCGCGCGGCGTCAGGCACACCACTGCTTCACCCCGGCTTCCATTTCCCGCCCTGCCCCGCCATCATGACCGGACCTCCAACCGCCCGCCCGCGAACGAGCCGCCATGACTGCCGCCCAACAGCCACCTGCGCCCAGCACCTCCAGTGTCACCCTGAAGATCGTTTCAATCGTTTTCTATACCTTCATCGCCTTCTTCTGCATCGGCCTGCCGATCGCGGTGCTGCCCAGCTATGTCCATGACCAGTTGGGCTTCAGCGCGGTCATCGCGGGCCTGGTCATCGGGTCGCAGTACCTGGCGACGCTGCTCAGTCGTCCGCTGGCCGGGCGCGCGGCCGATGGCCTTGGCACCAAGCGCACGGTGGTGCTGGGGTTGATCGGGGTCGGCGGCAGCGGCGTACTGACCCTGGCTGCGACGCTGCTGCATGGCGACCCCGCGATCAGCCTGGGAGTGCTGATCGTCGCGCGCCTGTTGCTGGGGGCTGCCCAGGGCCTGGTTGGCGTGGCCACCAATGCCTGGGGCATCAACGAGGTGGGCGCCGAGCACACGGCACGGGTGATTTCCTGGAGCGGCATCGCGTCCTACGGCGCGGTGGCCCTGGGGGCGCCGCTGGGCGTATGGATGGTAGACCTTGGCGGGTTCAACAGCCTGGGGCTGGCGTTGACGGTATTGGCGGCCGTGGGTTTGCTGTGCATTCGTCGCAAGACCTCCGCCCCCCTGGTACGCGGTGAGCGCCTGCCGTTCTGGGCCGCTTTCGGCAGGGTCGCGCCGTATGGGGTGAGCCTGACGCTGGCCTCCATCGGTTACGGCACCCTGACGACTTTCATTACCCTGTACTACCTGGACCGCGGCTGGACCGGCGCAGCCTTCTGCCTGACCGCTTTCGGGGTGAGCTTCATTATCGCCCGACTGCTGTTCATCAATGCCATCAACCGCCTGGGCGGCTTCACCGTGGCACTCGCTTGCATGGCCACGGAGGCTGCGGGGCTGGGGCTGGTGTGGTTGGCGCCCTCCACTGCCTTCACCCTGCTGGGGGCCAGCCTGGCGGGTTTCGGCCTGTCGCTGGTGTACCCGGCGCTGGGCGTGCTGGCGATCAGCCAGGTGCCCAGTACCAGTCGAGGGGCAGGGCTGAGCGCGTTCGCGGTTTTCTTCGACCTGGCCCTGGCGCTGGCCGGGCCGCTGATGGGGGCGATTGCCCTGCACTTGGGTTATCGCTGGATTTTCTGCTTCGCCGCGCTATTGGCCATCAGCGGCCTGGGATTGGTGCTGCTGCTAGCGCGGCGAACTCGCCGCGCGGGTCACTGATCAGCCGTCTGCATACCTGCGTGGCTCGGTTCGCTGAGGGTCTGGGTGAAGAAGTGCCCGGCCTGGCGCACCAGGTCGCGGTGGATGTCTTCACGGTTGACCCCGTCAGCATCGTTGCACAGGCCCGGCATGGCGGCTTTCTGCTCATCATCGCAAGGGGCCATGAACACGAAGTGTCCGGCGCCGGCCAACACCTTGTAGTCCGAGACCATGGGCAGCTTGCGCGCCAGCGCGGCGGCGTTCTTGTCCAGGGCCAGCAGCTTGTCGTTGTCACCGCTGTAGATCAGCGTGGGCACGTGTACCTGTGACAAGGTCTCGCGGTTGAACATCAGGCCCAATGGCGCCATCAGCAGCAACGCCTTGACCCGCGCGTCCGCTGCGGGGCGCAGGTCGTCACGGTCCACCAGCAATTCGCCATGGGTCTGGCAGGCATCGGCGTCATTGGGAAACTCGGCGCAGTACTTGCGCAGGCGGTCCAGGTTTGGCCGAGCGCCGGAGAGGATCAGCGCCGTTTCCCCGCCGGCCGAGTAGCCGATCACGCCAATCTGGTCCGGGTCGATGAAAGGCGACAGCATCGGCTCAGCCAAGGCGGAGGTAATGGCCTGGGAGATCTGCAGGGGGCGACCGTAGAGGTTGCTCACCGCGCCCAGACGGCTATGGTCCTTCCAATTGTCGCCTGGGTGGTAGACCGCCACCACCACGAAACCCTTGCGGGTCAGCGAGGTGATCAGGTCATGCAGCGCCAGGGGGGTGCCGGCGTTGCCATGGGACAGCATCAGCATGGGGTAGCGGCCCATGGCGATGCGTGCATCCTCGGTCGCCTCGACCTTGTAGTTCTCGATGCGGGTCAGCTGCTCGCGCTGGTTCGACGGGTAGAACGCCAGCGCCTGCATGGGCTGATGGTCCAGGGGGTCGAGAAAGGTCAGGCGATGGAAACCCACGCTCCAGTGAGCGGGCGGCGCGGCCGAAGCCTGCACTGAAATCAGGCCAAGGGCCACGCACATGAGAATATTCGCACAAAGACGCATCATGGGATGCCCACCTTTGCCACCCGCCTGAATAGGAACCTTTCGCTGCTACCGCAGTGCGCTTAGTGTACGTCCCGTACGCGCGCCCACCGAGTGAAAGGTTGATCAGTGTTGCATAAGCATAACGCGGGCCAACTTTTCATGACACACAAAAAACGCCGCCCGTGACTGCTTTGAGCAGCCACGGGCGGCGCGGGTTCAGCGTATTTCGATCTATCAGGCAGCGAACAGCTTCGAATCGATCTTAGCCTGGGCGCCAGCCAGCGCCTTGGCACGAACTTCTTCACCGTAGGCCAGGCCTTCGGCGCGGACGATTTCGATGTCGGTGATGCCGATGAAGCCCAGCAGCACTTTCAGGAACTCTTCGTGGGCCACACCGCTTGGCTGGCCAGCGTGGATGCCGCCGGAAGTGGAAACGATGACGACTTTCTTGCCACCGCACAGGCCTTCAGGGCCGGCTTCGGTGTAGCGGAACGTGGTGCCGGCCACACAGATGCGGTCGATCCAGGCCTTCAGTTGAGTCGGGATCGAGAAGTTGTACATCGGCGCGCCGATGACGACGACGTCGGCGGCCAGGAATTCGCTCAAGGTGTCGGCAGACAGTTTGGCTTCCACTTCGCCGCCAGCCAGGGTGGCCGAGGAGAAGTGCGTCAGGGCGTCAGTGGCCAGGTCACGGTAGGTGACGTCAGCGCCAGCGAAGGATTGAACCACGGCCTGGCTCAACTGACGGGAAGCGGAATTGTCGCCGAGGATGCTGGAATCGATGTGCAACAGTTTCATGGGGAATCTCCTGTTGGAAAAGGCCGCCGGGGCAGCTGGAATGAAGATCATCCTACCGGGATATGGAATAGATGATTAGTCCGTGAGTTTGCGTTAGATTGTCCCACTCATGAGACGATCAGGGCAACGGCCATGCAGGACCTCAACGACCTCTATTATTTCGCCAAGGTGGTCGAAGCTCAGGGCTTCGCCGCGGCTGGGCGCCAGTTGGGGGTGCCCAAGTCACGCTTGTCACGGCGTATTGCCGAGCTGGAGGACCGCCTGGGCGCGCGCTTGCTGCAACGCACCACCCGGCAACTGAAACTCACCAGCGTGGGCGAGCGTTATCTGCGCCACTGCCAGGCGATGCTGCTGGAGGCGGAAATGGCGGACGAGGTAGTCGCCAGCCTGTCCAGCGAACCGCGTGGCCGCCTGAGGGTGTCGTGCCCGGTGGGCCTGGCCCACGAATTTTTGCCCAAGGTCATCAGCAGTTTTCTGCACGAGTACCCCCACGTGCAGTTGGACATGGTGTTGCTCAACCGCCGGGTGGATCTGATTACCGAGGGCATCGACGTGGCGTTGCGTGTGCGCGAACCGGGTGACGAAGACCCGGGCCTGGTCACCCGCCGCCTGCGCGAAGCGCGCACGGTACTGGTGGCCAGCCCCGCCTTGCTGGCCGGCAACACCATTGCCAGCCCAGACGACCTGGTGGCCCTTCCCGTGCTCGGTGCCCTGGAAGCCGACCGCATGGTCCACCTGCGTCTGCTGGACGAACAGGGCAACAAGCGCGACCTGGTGCTGGAAGCGCGCCTGGGGATTGAAGATTTTGTGGTGCGCAAGGCCACGGCCATAGCCGGCCTGGGTTTCACCCTATTGCCGATCATGCACTGTGAAGCCGAACTGGCCAGCGGTGAACTGGTGCAGTTGCTGCCCGACTGGTCCTTGAGCAATGGCTGGCTGCAAGCGGTATACCCGCACCGGCGCGGGGTGTTGCCGGCGGTGCGCGCCTGGATCGACCACCTGGTCAAAAGCCTGGAAGCATGCGGGGAGCGCTACATATGATGAACGAACAGCAACTGGCCGACTTCTGCCTGAGCCTGCCCGGAGCCCGGGAAGACTATAAATGGGGCGGCATTCGCGTGTTGTCCGTTGCACAGACCAAGATGTTCGCAGTATTTGGCCTGGCCGGTGACAGCCTGTCCCTGAAGGTCGACAAAGAGCTGTTCCTGGGCTACGTCGACCGTCCGGGCATTCGCCCGGCGCCGTACCTGGCGCGGGCTGGTTGGGTGAGCCTGGCGTTACCGTTGCCGGTAGGGGATGAGGAAGTGCAGGACTTGCTGCGCCGCTCGCATCAACTGGTAGTGCGGCGGTTACCGAAGAAGGCGCAGGTGGGAATGCTGCTGGATCTGTAGGGCCAAGCACCCTGGAGCCACGCGACGCGGTATCGCGGGCAGACCCCAGCGCGCCCTTCCCGAGCTTCGCCCGGTCCCACAGGTTGAAACCCCGCCACCTCAACCATCCGTGTGGGACCGGGCGCCAGCTCGGGAAGCAGGCGACGCGGTGCAGCGGGCTTACCTACAACGCGTGCCGGGTGAAGAGGTAGGCCCACACCCCCTGATGCACCAGTACGATCAACCAGAACACCACCTGGTAGCTGACCTTGCGGGTCTTGTGCCGAAACACCTGCTGAGCCACCAGCGCCCCGGGCCAGCCACCCAGCAGTTCCACCAGGTGCAACACCTTTTCCGGCGTGCGCCGGCCCTCTGTGCGGGCCTGGTGCTTGTCGCGCCAGTACAGCCCTGCCGCGACCAGGCTGAGGCCCAGGTACACCAGCAACACCACCGGGCGACCGCCCCGCATGAACTGCATGACCACGCCCGCCATCGGCAAGGCGCATAACAGCAACCACACCGCCAGTTTCAGCTTGAGGTAGCGTACCCCGGGCCCGCGCGGTGCCGTCGACGCCTTCGCGGCGCCTGCGTTACGGCTGGACATGGTCCCAGTCGATCCAGCCGAACCACCAGGTGGCCAGGATCAGCATGCCGAACCCGATGCGGTACCACGCGAACAGATCGTAGGTGTGGTTGGCGATGAATTTCAGCAGGCCCTTGACGGCGATCATGGCGAACACGAACGCGGTGACGAAGCCCAGGGCGAACACTGGCAGGTCGCTGGCCTGGAACAGGTGCCGGTACTTGAAACCCGAGTACACCGCCGCGCCCACCATGGTTGGCATCGCCAGGAAAAACGAGAACTCGGTGGCGGCCTTGCGCGACAGGCCGAACACCAGGCCACCAATGATGGTGGAACCGGAACGCGAAGTGCCGGGGATCATCGCCAGGCACTGGGCAAAACCGATCTTCAGCGCGTCGGGCCAGCGCATGTCATCCACATGTTCGATACGCACCACATGCTCGCGCTCCTCGGCCCAGAGCATGACGATACCGCCTGCCACCAGGGCCACGGCCACGGTGACAGGGTTGAACAGGTACTGATGAATCAGGTCGGCGAAAATCACCCCCAGCACCACTGCAGGCAGGAAGGCGATCAGCAGGTTGGCCGTGAAGCGCCGCGCCTGAGGCCGCGTCGGCAAGCCGGTGACAATTTCAAGTATCTTGCGGCGAAACTCCCACACCACCGCCAGGATCGCCCCCAACTGGATAATGATGTTGAACGCCATCGCCCGCTCGCCGCCGAAATCGAGCAAATCGGCCACGATAATCTGGTGGCCGGTGCTGGAAATGGGCAGGAACTCCGTGAGCCCCTCGACAATCCCCAGAATCAGTGCCTGAAAGGCGGTCCAAACATCCATCAAATTCCCCCAAGTGGAGCACTGCTCATGGGCAGGCTTCTGGTTTTCTTTATAGTCGTGTTCACCACGATCACAGCAAGGCGCGCCAAAGATCGGTTGCAAACCGTGAAAACTTTGTGAAATCAACGATTCGAAGCGAATTGATCAGCAGGGCGGCGAAATGCTATCAGAACAGCCTGACAGTACCCTCTGACAAAACGATGAAAACAGCGGTTTTCGTGTATCACCCTGCATGCGAAAGCGACCGGTAGCTTGGCGGCCAGTTACAATCGCCTCGTTTGTCCCACGGAATCCAATAATGTTCCCCACCGCCCTCCCCCCGACGACTGCGCAACGATGAAAGTCGTGGTACTGACCGGACCCGAATCCAGCGGCAAAAGCGCGCTGACACACGCCCTGCACAACCATTTCGGCGGCCGAGTGGTGGGCGAATACGTGCGCCATTTCATCGATAGCCAGGGCCGCGACACGTCCTGGGCCGACATAACCCCGATTGCCCAGGGCCAACTGGCCTGGGAGGACGCGGCGCGGGCCGAGGGCCCGCCATTGCTGCTGCTGGACACCCACCTGTTGAGCAACATGCTGTGGAGCCGCACCCTGTTCGGCGACTGCCCGGCCTGGATCGAGAAAGCCCTGCTGGAGCGCCATTACGACCTGCACCTGCTGCTGTCGCCCGAAGGCATGCCCTGGCTGGGGGACGGCCAGCGCTGCCAACCGGAAATGGCCGACCGCCAGGCATTCTTCCGGCAGGGCCTGGACTGGTTGCAGGCCCACGGCAAAAAAACGGAAATACTGCACGCAGACTGGTCCTGCCGCTGCACCGCTGCGGTCGAACACGTTCAGGCTTTGCTGGACAATACCGAGCCAAGTGTCCATTCCTGAAACACCCTGGCGCGCTCAAACCCTCGACCGTGCAGGCCTGTGCGGGCCGTGAGCGGCACTGTTAACCCAGCGTTACAGCCTGGGCCAGCGTTGTCGGCCGGCCACTGGCCACTGTTCATCGGCAATCCTTGCGCCCCACTGTCTCACCGCCGTTACACCCGCTGCCGGCCACAACGCGTCAGCGGTGTTAAGCCTTTGATTCACATGGCTCTGTAAAAACTGGCACACCCCCTGCTCTCTCTCTCGCAACGCCAACAAGGCCGGCGAAAACAACAAGAGGGATGGCCATGAACGGGACAACTCATACAGGCATTGCTTGCCTGCTGCTGATGGGGTGCTGCTACAGCCTGACTGCCCAGGCCGCTGGCGATGGCACCATTGTGCTTCAGCGTCAGGTGCAGCCACGCGTGGCCTACCACCCCACCATGCGCCCCGACCCCAATCCACTGACCGTCAATACCAACGTGTCGAAGGTGGTCACAGGGGCCGTCAACACCGAGCTGAGCGACGGCGATATCGCCGGCATCAGCAGCGGCAACAGCATCACCCATCTGCTCATGCCTGACGGCAACCTGCGCGGCCTCAACAGCACCGCCAGCGCCCCATTGCCCGGCATGGCCGCCGGCCACGGTGGCGGCTCGGGCAACGGTATTTCCAACACCGTCAACTCGGCCCTGACCCAAGGGCTGGCCCCCCTGCGCATGCTCAGCGGGGGCCAATGACATGAAGCGCGCCCTGCTCGCCCTTGCCCTGCTGACCAGTTGCAACGCGTTTGCCGACAGCAACGTGCCGGTGGTCAACACCGCTGTCATGGACAGTACCGGCCAAGGCTATGTCGGCAACCTGAACATCAACCAGGCCTCCGGCGACCTGCAACAGCAGGCCAACGCACGCGCCATCGCAAGCGGCGGCCAGGTCAGCGCCACCACCCAGATCAGGCAAGTGTCCAGCGCCGCGGGCAACGCGGCCATGAACGCGCGGGCCTCGATCCAGGGCAACTCATTCACCAACGGCAGCGGCGCACTGGGCATCAACCAGTCCGCCGGCGCCACCAACCAACAAGCCAATGCCATGCGTCTGACCACCAGTGCTCAGCCGCTCAGCATTGACGACAGCGCCCTGTCCCAACAGAACGTGGCGCTGGCAAAAGGCTCCGACTCAGCAGGCTCCCCGCTCGGCAACCGCCAGGTCAACACCGATGACCAGGCCTTCACCGGTAGCCGTGGGCTGATCCAGCTGAACCAGAGCGCCGGGGTGGGGAACCGCATGGGCAACACCCTGAGCGTAAGGGTCGCTGATTGACCCTCCTAAATAGAAACAACACTTAACTAAAATAAGCACGGAGAAACACCATGAAACCTGCAATGGCACTCAAGCCGCTTGTATTCGCCCTCGCTGCCGTCATGGCTGTCGCCGCTCACGCGGCCGACGATCGCAACCAGGGCGGTCACGGTGACCCTCACCATGGTGGACATCAACAGCAACCCGATCCCATGCTTCAGATTCAGCTCACCGCCGGCGCCGCCGCAGTGGTGTCGGACGCTCAGCACAGCTCCGGCAACGCCGTGGTCAACCAAGGCACCAAGAACTCGGCCACTATCGACTCGTCGGCCGCCAACTCCAACGGCAACCTGGGCGTGAACGTGGCTGGCGGTGACGCCAACCAACAAGACAACGCCGCCGCGATCGCCACTGCCGACGAAAGCTTCATCTTCGGCAGCGCCTATGCGCAAACCACGGCCACCCAGTCCAACACCAGCAACACCGTGGCCAACTACTCCACCAGCGCCAAGACCAGCCTGACCGGCACCGCCAACGGCAGCTCGGGCAACATTGGCATCAACGTCACCTCTGGCGACTACAACCAACAGAAAAACAACCTGGCCATTGCCGTGTCCGGCGGCCGCGTAGCCGGCGCCAGCGCCTCAGCCGACCAGACCTCCACCGGCAATACCGTGGGCAACGTGGCCGACCGCACCTACAGCAAAGACACCCTGTACGCCACCTTCCACGCCACCGGTTCCTACAAAGGCACCGGTACCGGCACCGTTGGCGGCGGTGACTCCCACGGTGGCCAGCCTGGCTGGGGCGGCCAGGACAACCGCGGTGGCAACAACGGTGGGCATCAAGACCCTACCCAACCGCTGGCCTTCAAGGAAAGCGGCAGTGTCGAGCTCAACGGTGTAGCGTCGTATCAAGTGCTGACCCCTACTGGCTGGGCCAACCCTGTGAACAACAGCGCCTCGGTCTCCAACTCGCTCAACAACGTGTCGGGTAACGTCGGTGCCAACGTGTCCGCGGGTATCGGCAACCAACAAAGCAACTCCCTGTCCATTGCTGCCGGTTGCAAAGCCTGCATGTAATCCGGACAGTCTTGAGAGCCTCCGCAAGGGGGCTCTTTTTCAGCACGACCCAGCAAGGCGACTCGACCATGCGCATTCCTGCCCTCCTCCCGTTATTGCTGCTGTTGGCTGGCCCCGCGTGGGGCGCCCACATGTCCGTGCCCGCGTTGCCGGGTGGCTCGGTCATCTACAAGCCAGTGCAAAGCATGCGTGAGCGGCACTTTTCCGACCTGGTCGAACAGAAAACCGATTTCAGTTGCGGCGCCGCCGCGCTGGCGACGGTACTGCGCCAGGCCTATTGGCTGGACGTCGATGAAAAGACCGTCATAGAAGGCATGCTCGCCCATTCCGACCAGGACACCGTCAAGGTGCAGGGCTTCTCGATGCTGGACATGAAGAAGTACGTGGAAAGCATCGGCATGCGGGCCCGTGGCTACCGGATACCCGCCGACAGCCTGGACAAGATCACCATTCCGGTGGTGGTACTGATGGACATCCGAGGCTACAAGCATTTCGTCGTGATGCAGCGTGTGCAGCGCGACTGGGTCTATGTGGGTGACCCTGTGCTAGGGCACAAGCGTTACACCCGCCAGGACTTCGAAAAAGGTTGGAACGGCATCATTTTCGCCGTCATTGGCCAGGGTTACGACAAGACCAATGTCCTGCTCGCCCCGCCGCTGCCATTGACCGCCAAGGGCCAGCTGGATCAGTTCAAGCCCGTGCAAGACGCAGATCTCATGGACTTCGGCTTCATCCAGAGTGATTTCTTCTAAATAAAAAAAGGGGCACGAAGCCCCAGGAGCACCTCATGAATACTCAGCAATGGCTGTTGGCCCTGTGCCTGGCAGCCAGTGTGCCGGCGCACGCCAGCCCGGCATTCCAACCGATAGAGGTCAAGGACTCCGAACTTTCGACATTGCGAGGCCGCTTCGTGATGCCCGGGCGCATCATCAGCTTCGGCGTCGTCATGTCCACCACCTGGCAGAACGCCAATGGCGACATCATTGGCGCACACGCCAACCTGCAAGTGCAGGCCACCACGATCAAACCGCAATTCTACGTGCAGATGGTCAACGAAAAAGGCACCGGCACCGCCAACCTGGCGCAGAACCCCGGCCAGGGCGTGATCACAGGCGGCGCCGGCCTGAATGCCACCCAGGGCGTCACCCAGTCGGTGCGCGCCGCGGGCGACAACAACAGCGCCTACAACAACGTCGACCTCAGCGTCACCCAGGCCAACCAGGCGCCTGCTGTCAGCGCACCGCAGGGCCAGGTGCTGGCCCCCGGCAGTTCCATCACCGGCAGCAATGGCGCGGGCAGCATGACCGTGGCCAGCAACGGCAATGGTGTGCAGCTGTCGATCCAGGCCAACAACAACCAGGGTTCGACCCTGCAGTCCCTGGGCCAGGGCGGGCTGTCGCAACTGACGGCATTGACCGGCAGCACCAACCAGGTCAGCAACCTGACCCAACTGAATGTGGTGCTGGGCAACAAGTTGCCGGGCTCCGGCTCGATCGACGCTGGCCTCAGCCAGCTCAAGGGCCTGCGTAACATGGGGTACTGAACCACGTTGCCTGAAAAACTGGACTACGCTTCGTCTCAAAATAAATGCAGTCACAAGGGACGGCTCACCATGCAACGATCGCTTTCGTTCAACGCTGTGGTCTGCTTGAGCGCGCTACTTCCAGCGACGCTTCTGCAGGCCGCCCCCGACCCCCAGGTCGAGGAGCTGAAACAGGAACTGGCGCAACTCAAGCAACGTTACGATCAACAGCAACAGGCCCTGATGGTATTGGAGCAACGGGTCCGGCAGGTCGAAGAAGCCCCCGCCGCCCCGCCGCCCAAACGCCTGAGCAAATCCCCGGCCGAACCCAGCAAGGCCCAGACCGTGGCCACCGGTGCCCCCGGCACCAGCGCTGCCCAGGCCAGCGGGGGCGGGGCGGGCGGGGCTTCCTACGGGCAATCGCTCAAGGACGACCAGGCCCCGGCGCAGAGCGTCAACAACCTGTATGACGAGAACACCGGGTTCTTTGGTGGCGGCAAGTTCAGTCTGGAGACCGGCATCACCTATTCGCACTACGACACCCGCCAACTGGTACTCAACGGTTTCCTGGCGCTGGACTCGATTTTCCTCGGCGACCTCAACGTCGACCGCATCAAGGCCGACACCTGGACCCTGGATGTCACCGGCCGCTACAACATCAACAACCGCTGGCAGTTCGACCTGAACGTGCCGGTCATCTATCGGGATTCGGAATATCAGTCCGGTGGCGTGGGCGGCGACAGCACGAAAATCTCCCAGGAGTCGGTGAGCCGCGACCCGACCATCGGCGACATCAACGCCGGCGTGGCCTACAAGTTCATGGACGAAGGCCCCTACCGGCCTGACGCGGTGGTCAGCCTGCGCGTCAAAGCCCCTACCGGCAAGGACCCCTACGGCATCAAGCTGATTCGTTCGAGTACCAACGACAACCTGGCCGTGCCTGAAACCCTGCCCACCGGTAACGGCGTGTGGTCCATCACCCCCGGTATTTCGCTGATCAAGAGCTTCGACCCGGCGGTGCTGTTCGGCAGCTTCGCCTACACCCACAACTTCGTGAACAGTTTCGACGACATCGACCCCAACGTGGGTAGTTCGGTTGGCGGCAAGGTCGACCTGGGCGACAGCTTCCAGATCGGCGCCGGCGTGGCCTTCGCCCTCAACGAGAAGATGAGCATGTCCTTCTCGCTGACCGACCTCATCCAGCGCCGCAGCAAGATCAAGCAGGACGGCGGCGACTGGCAGGGCGTGCCGGCCAGCGACGCCAACGCCGGCTACTTCAACATCGGCATGACCATCGCCGCCAGCGACTCGCTGACCATCGTGCCCAACCTGTCCATCGGCATGACCGACGATGCCCCCGACTTCACCTTCAGCCTGAAATTCCCCTACTACTTCTGACCTGTCGAAAAGTTGAGTCGACAGGCCTCGCACCCGGTCCCATGACAGAGACCGGGCGCGGGGCCCGTTCGTTTATGAGGCGAGGTTTTCATGGATCTGGGCATCAAAGGGCGCGTCGCGCTGATCACCGGGGCCGCTGGCGGTATCGGCCAGGCCACCGCCAAACTCTTGAGTGAAGAAGGGGTATTGCTGGTACTCAGCGACCTCAAGCAAGAAGCCCTGCAAGCGGCGTTCGTCGACTTGCCGGGGGAGTACCTGCTGGTGGCAGCTGACACGACCGACCAGCGCCAGGTGAACGAGATCGTGGCCAAGGGTGAAGAACGCTTCGGCAAGGTCGACATCGTGGTACACACCAGCGGCGTGACCGGCGCCAAGGGCGACCCGCTGGAGCTCACCGATGCGGACTATGAAGAGGCCTGGAAAACCGACTTCTTCTCTTCGGTGCGCGTGGCCCGCGCCACCATCCCCCGTATGCGCCCGCGCGGCTGGGGGCGATTCGTGTGCATCACCTCGGAAAATGCCGTGCAACCGTATTATGACGAGGCGGTCTATAACGTCGCCAAGGCGGCGCTGGCGGCATTCGTCAAGAACCTGTCGTACAAGGAAGCCGAACACGGTGTACTGTGCAACACCGTGGCGCCTGCCTTCATTGCCAGCGGCATGACCGACCAGATGATGGAAAAGCGCGCGAAGGAAAACGGCCTGTCGTTCGACGAAGCCGTCGCCAGTTTCCTTGAAGAAGAACGCCCCGGCATCGTCCAGAAACGTCGCGGCAAAGCCGAGGAAGTCGCGGCTGTCATCGCCTTGCTGGTGTCCGAACGCGCGTCGTTCGTCAACGGCAGCAATGTTCGCGTCGACGGTGGTTCGGTGCAGGCCGTGCAGCAGTAACCCATCCAGCGCGCCGGCCCTCCGGCGCCGTTTCGCGAAGCAGGCGCCGCGGTGCCAGTGACGGCCAGCTATTGCAATCGCTTCACCTCCCGGTGAGCCCCGCGCGCGGATTCGTGGTAAATATCATCCAGCCAACCGGCGATCTCGCCTTCGGTGACGAAGTCGGGGATGACCACCTCATGCATCCGCGAGTGCTTGCCCTCGCCGGTATCAACGCGGAATACCTGCCAGTGTTCGCCGGCCTTGCGCACCCCCAGCAATGTGCCGAATACGTCGTAGATCATCATGGCGTGCCTCCCTGGGCCTGGTTTCGTGGAAAAAAATCTTGCTCGCAGAGTACCCAGACACTACACCCCCGGGCCAATGCTGGTTTGCTCTAACTTAATGCCCTGCCCCTCAGTAGAACGATAACGTCTCCACGCCCTTGCCACACGCAAGGGTCCGCACCACCTGGCCCGAGGCCAGGTCCACCACGCTGATGGACCCGGCATCATGGTTGGCGATCAGTACCGTGCGGCCATCTTCGTGGAAGGCCATGTCCATCGGCCCTTTTTGCAAATGGACCGGCTGCTGGGCATCGAGACTGGCAGGCAACACCGTGGCCAGCGGCTCTTCGTGACTGGTCACCACCAGGTAGCGGCCATCGGGGCTGTAGCGTGCGATCTGCGCGGGTTTGCGGTAGCCCTGCAGGTCGATGGTGCGGGTGACCTGGTCGGTGCGGGTATCGACGACAAACAGCTGCGGCAGGGCATCGGACACCAGCACCAGGGTGTCGCCACTCGGTGACAGGCCGATACCGTCCAGTGGCCCTGCCAGTTCGATGTCCTTGATTCGGCGACGCGCCCGCAAGTCGATCACCGAAACGAACGCATCTTCCTCGTTTTCGGTATAGAGCTTGGAACCGTCGGGCAGCAACTCCATGCGATGGGCGTTGCTGGAGCCGGTTTCGATGGCGTGCAGGATACGCCCGCTCTCGGCGTCCATTTCCAATACCACGCCGCTGTTCTCGCACAGGCAGTAGAGCTGGCCCTGGGGCCCCCACCGCAGGCAATGCGGCGCCTTGAACGGGGCAACGCTGAGGGTCCGGACATGGCGGCGGGCGTGCAGGTCGATCACCGCCAGTTCATGGCCTGGGTGCGGGTTGTCGCCATGCTTGCCGTCGCCGTAGATGGGCACGTAGGCCAAGCGTCGGTCGGGGGAAATGGCCAGTTCATGGACTCGCGGGGTGAAGCCGTCGAGGGCGCGCAGCGGCCGGTAGGTGATGGGGTCGAGGAACAGCACCTTGTTGCCGATCTTGTCGATGGCGATCAGGCCGGCGTGGCCGGTCACGGTGTTGAGCGCAGGGGTCGAAGTCATGCAGTCAGCCTCTGGTTGCGCCGGGCATGGGAAACGCAGCAAAAGCCCGGGCCGATGCAAGGCTTGACCCCCTCAACGCCCGGAAAGTTTCCCAAAACGCGGCCCGCGCACGCGGCACTCCTCAACCGCGGCGGTACTCACGGGGCGTTGTCTCGAAGCGGGCGCGGAACGCCCGGCTGAAATGCGCCATGTCGACAAACCCCCAGCGGTAGGCAATTTCACTGATCTGCCGGGCCGCCAGTGCTGGGTCGCGCAGATCACGGGCGCAGCGTTGCAGGCGGCTGAGCAGCAGGTAACGGCCGAAGGATGTCTGCTCTTGCTGAAACAGGCGGTTGACGTAGCGCGGCGTGACGCCGAAGCAGGCACTCACCCCCGCCACGCTCAGGTCCTGGTCGCCCAGGTGGGCCTTCATGTAATCCTTGATGCGCAACAGCAACGCCGTGCAGCGCGCACTGCCGGCCAGCGTGCCTTGCCCCTGGCCACGCTGGAACAGGGCCATGGCCAGCAGGTCCAGGCCCTGCTCGCCCAGACACACCTGCTGGGCAGCCGGCAATTGGTCTTCCAGGGCACCCAGGCCCAGTAGGAAGTCGGCCACCAGGCGCTCCAATGGGTTATTTCGTGACATCGCCCGTGCCGTCAGGTACTCAAGGTTACCCAGGCGCCGCTGCAAGCTGGCGCGAGGGATCTGCACCACGGTCTGGCGAAATGCCCCATCGAAGTGCAGCCGGTAAGGCCGGCGCGTGTCGTAGATAGCGAAGTCGCCCACCTCCAGGCATGCCTCGCGCCCCTCCTGCTCCACCCCTGCCCGGCCTTCACGGGCAAAGCCGAGCAGCACGTACTCGGCATCGCCATGGGCGATGGCCCGGCGGTCTCGCACCACGGTCTGCGCCTGGGCACGCACATCGACCAACGCCAACTCGCCCAGGCGCGCCGCCTGCAAATGGCCTTCGAACCCCTCGGGGGAACCGAGCCGGCACTCCAGTGGCACGAAGGTATCGCACACCACTTCCTGCCAGTAGGCCAAGCGCTCCCGCGGCGCCACGCTGTCAGTCGTGAACTGGATACTCATGGTCAACAACCCTCGATCAACCTCGATACGGGCGTTTTTGATGCAATTCCTGCTCCGCCTGCCCCCCTTGTGCCGGGGCAGTCAATTTTCAGTTCCCGTGGGTCCTACTGCCCCGCTACCGAGCGGCCCTAGGCTGTGCTCAACCGAAACAGCCGAGAGCCTCACCATGCAAAAACCGATAAAAGTCGCCTGTGTGCAAGCTGCCCCTGTGTTCCTGGACCTGCACGCCACGGTCGACAAGACCATTGACCTGATAGCCCAGGCCGCCGCCGCGGGTGCCGAGTTGATCGCCTTTCCGGAAACCTGGATTCCGGGCTACCCGTGGTTCCTGTGGCTCGACGCACCGGCCGCGTACCTGCCGCTGGTACACCGCTACCATGAGCAATCGCTGGTGCTCGACAGCACCGAGGCCCGGCGCATCAGCGACGCAGCCCGCGAACACGGTATCCATGTGGTTCTGGGCTACAGCGAACGGGCCAAGGCCAGCTTGTACATCGGCCAGTGGATCATCGACGACCAGGGGCAGACCGTGGGGGTACGCCGCAAGCTCAAGGCCACCCATGTAGAACGCACCCTGTTCGGCGAGAGCGATGGCAGTTCGCTGCGCACCTTCGACACCACGCTGGGCACCCTGGGGGCCCTGTGCTGCTGGGAGCACCTGCAACCGCTGTCCAAATACGCCCTGTACGCCCAGAACGAGCAGATTCACGTGGGCGCCTGGCCGAGCTTCAGCCTGTACCGCCATGCCACGGCAGCCCTGGGCCCGGAGGTGAACATCGCTGCATCGCGGGTGTACGCCGCCGAAGGCCAGTGCTTCGTGATCGCCCCCTGTGCCCTGGTGTCACCGCAGATGATCGAGTTGCTGTGCGACACCGACACCAAGCGCCATCTGCTGCAGGCCGGTGGCGGCCATGCGCGGATCTTCGGCCCCGATGGCAGCGAACTGGCCACGCCGCTGGCAGAGGATGAAGAAGGCCTGCTGTATGCCACCCTGGACCCTGCGGCGCTGATCTATGCCAAGGTGGCCGCCGACCCGGCCGGGCACTACTCGCGCCCCGATGTCACCCGGCTGATGCTCAACCGCGCGGCCAACCCGTGCGTGGTCGACTTCTGCGCCCCCAGCTTCGAGAGCCTGGAGCCGGGTACCGACACCCCCAGCGGCGCGCAGGAGGCCTGAGATGGAATCGGCGATCCCCGACCACCTGCGTCAGCAACGCCAGTGCCCGGCAGCGACACCGGCCCACTACCAACCGCCTTTCCCGGCCTGGTCATCGCGCTTCAGCCCCCTGACCGGTCAGGTGGTGATGGCCTGTTTCGGCGTGCAAGGCCGCGACGGCATTGCCCTCAGCGACCTGGCGCCCATCACCGAGCGGTTTTCCATGGCCGACGGCCCGCTGTTCTGGGATGGCGCCGAATGCGTGGATGCCGAGGGTTTTCATACCGGCATCGCCATCGCCTACTGGGCTGACGTGCAGGCCTTCGCCCGGTGGCAGCAGACCTGCGGGTTTACCGCCTGGTGGCAACACGAAGCCCGCGAGCGCGGCCCGCTGGGCTGGTTCATGGAAGTGGTGTGCCCCACCGCCGAGCGCTTCGAGACGGTGTTTTCATCCCCGGACCGCGCCGAAGGCATCGGCCACCTGGCCAGCCACGTCAGCGCGCCGATTCTGGAACATGGCTACTGGGGTAGCGCCCGCGATCGCCTGCCCATTGCCCAGGTCGATCCGCTACCGGGGCGGGGGCCGGCCAGCCGGCCCCCGCCCCACGGCAAACGGGTACGCCTGCCAGGCCGTGACAACCTGTGCCTGATCCGCTCCGGCCAGGACTGGAGCGACACCCGTGGCGAGGAGCGTCGGCTGTATTTGAATGACGTGCGCCCGGTGCTGGAAACCGGCATGACCTTCCTGCGTGACCAGGGCGGCGACATCGGCTGCCTGAGTTGCCGGTTCATGCAGGCGGTGGATCGCAGCGGGCTGCCCATCGATAAAAGCTTCGGCCTGGCCTGGTTTGATGATCTCGCCCACCTGGAACGCTGGGCCAAGACCCACCCCACGCATGTGGCGATCTTCGGCGGGTTCATGAGCTACGTGCAAACCCTCAACTTCCAGATTCAGCTGCGGCTGTATCACGAAGTGGCGGTCATACCGGCCAGCGCGCAGTTTTTCGAATACGTCAATTGCCACCCCGGCAGCGGCCTGCTCTCGCGCTGACCGCACCGCTCATTCATCTACTCGGTTGCGCTGGCCCGGCCAGCGCAGGCCTCGCCACGCCTGGAGTTCGACCATGTACCTGTTCACCCGTGCCCCCCGTCACCTGGGCCTGCTGGCCCTGGCCTGCGGCGCCAGCAGCGCCCAGGCCCTGGAAATCACCGCTGGCGACTATGAGCCATTGCCCGTGGGTGCCAGTGCACTGCTGCTGTACGTTCAGCACGCCGACAACAGCGATTACTATCAGCAGGGCCACAAGGTCTCGGATAACTTCCGACTCAAGACCGATGTCAGCCTGCTGCGCTACATCCACTCCATTGGCCTGGCCGACGACCTGGTGGTCGAACCGCAAGCCATTCTGCCGTACGGCCACCTTCATGCCAGTGGCGACGCCAGCGCGCTGGGCCAGACCACCGGCACCGGCGACCTGATACTGGGCGCGCCGGTGAAGTGGCGGCTGAACACTGCGAACAAGGACATTGTGTCGCTGGCGCCCTACGTCTATGTGCCCACCGGCAGCTACGACCGCGATGATGCCCTGAACCTGGGTGAGAACCGTTGGCGCTTGTTGCTGCAGGGCGCCTACATCCACCACTTCACTGCACAGTGGGCGCTGGACACCGCGGCGGACGTGTCCTGGTTCGGGCCCAACCACGACTACACCAGCGGCGGCATGACGTTGAAGCAGCAGGCCCGCTACGAGTACCAGGCCTACCTGCGCTACAACCTCTCGCCCACTACCCAGGTGGCAGCGGGGGGCGGACGGGTACAGGGTGGCAAGACGTCGGTAGCCGGGGTGGACCAGGATGACGCCACCGACACCACCTATGCGCGGGTGATGGTTACCCACATGCTCACCGCGTCGCTGCAGATGCAAGTCGAAGCCGGGCGAGACCTTGAGGTAGAGCAAGGCTTCAAGGAAAAGGCCCGCCTGAACCTGCGGTTGGCCAAATTGTTCTAGCTCTCCCCCATGTCGACGGCGCACGCGGTCGCCTGATGCTGTGCGGCGTTCTGGAAGCAGCCCAAGTCCGCGTAGCAGCGGACCTGGCCGCGTCGACGGTGCATGCGATGGGCCTGATGCCACGCGGGGTTTGGGACGCGGCCGGGTCCGCTGCTACACGAGGCCACTTACTTATGCCAAAACGGCCGGTGCGCGCTTTTTTGGTTCTTTCCCCCGGCGCCGGGAAACGGGCACAGTAACCGCCCCCCGGCCTCTGGAACCCGCGTCAACATGCACCTGGATCTGCGCCAGCTTCGCCACTTCATTGCCCTGGTCGAGTTTCGCAACTTCGGCCTCGCCGCCCAGTCGGTCAATATCTCCCAGTCGGCCTTCAGCCGCAGTATCCAGGCGCTGGAGCAAAGCTTCGGCGCACGGCTGATCGATCGCAACCGTAACCTGGAACCCACCAAGAAAGGCCTGATCGTGCTGGAGCACGCGCGGCTGCTGGTGGGCAACGCCCACAACCTGATCAATGAAGTGCGCCAATTCAACGAGCGCGAGGCCGGCGAGCTGTCGTTCGGCTGCGGCCCGGCGCCCGCCGCCTGGCTGATGCCCCAGGCCATCGGCCACTTCACCCGCCAACTACCGAAGGTGCGCCTGCGCTTCCACGTGGACAACTGGCAGGCCCTGGGGCAACGGTTGCTGGCCGAGGAATGCGAGTTCTTCGTCGCCGACGCCCGCCATTTCGAATTCGACCCCGACTACCGGGTGCAATTGCTCAGCCCTCACCGCTGGGGGTTCTGCTGCCGCATCGGCCATCCGCTGGCATCCTTCGATGAGGTCAGCGTGGAGCAACTGTTCAGCTACCCCCTGGCCGGTACCGTGCGCCCGCCCAACCTGCGCAAGGCGCTGGTGGAGCTCAGCGGCCGCCCTGACTTCCAGACCAGCATCGAGTGCGACAATGGCTATAGCCTGGTGGCCGTGATCCAGCATTCCGATGCCATAGGCACCACCAACGTCAGCCGCAGCAACCCCTACCTGCAGCAGGGCCTCAAACTGCTCAAGGTGCGTGGGTTGGACCCGCAGGCAGCGGAGTTCTACACCCACTACGGCATCGTCAGCCGCGCCGGCTACAAGCTGTCCTACCTGGCACAGACGCTGATCGAAGCCTTCCTGGAAGCTGACCGGGCCATGCAGGCCGTGGAAGCCGGCTTGCCGCCGCTGCCAAGCGATGGCAGCGACCGGCTGCGAGATGTGCTTACAGGGCTTGCACACTGAAGTCCGTGATCCGCTGCCGGGACCACACCGAGCGGAAACCGAAGTAACCCGGCGCAGGCAAGCCTGCCAGCGCCTGGTGGAACACCCGTTCACCGTCGACACTGAAGCCGGTGCCGTCAGCGGTGACTTCGATCACTACCTGATAATCGTGCCCCGCCTTGAGCAGGTGCCCTTCATCCAGCCATTCGCCCAGCAAAGGCCGGCGCACACTGCCGTCGTAGCGGCGAAAGCGCGTGGTGGTATTGCCGTTGCCGCCCATGCCCACGTACCAGGTGGCCAGCGAGTCATAGCTTTCCAGCACGCCGTCGCGCACTGACAACCCGCTTCCATTCACCTCGTGGGCCGCCCAGAAGCAGTTGAAGTCCGACAGCCTGTCATTGGCCTTCCCTTCCACCAGCACCTGGCGGCGAAACGCGATGCGGTAGGCGCCGGCAAGCCGCTCTGTCAGCCACAGGGTCATGCCGGCGCTGGTGTCCATCACCAGCCCTGCGCCCTGGACGGTCACCGCGGAGTCATCAGGGCATTCGGCCTCCACCCGCCACCGGCGGGTATCAAGGTGTTGAAAACGGTCCTGGATGATCACAGGTCCCGGGGTATTGCCTTCCATGTAGAACACTCCAGCTTCACTGCTCATGGGAAATCGGGCGGCCGGCCAGCGCCAGCAGGGCCATGGCCGTCAGCCCCCATTGGGCGACCGCGTTGGTGGACAGGTTGGCGCCCGCCGAGGTGCCCGCGCGTTCATCGATGACGGACACCGGCCCCGGCTCGCTCAGGTCCCGCACGTAGGCCGGTACCAGCACCTGGTGCAGTTCGCGGTTGGGCCGCGGGATACCCCCGGAGCCGGCGGCGAACTCTTGCCAGGCCCGGCGTTGCAGGCTGCGGTCGTTCAGCCGCCAGCCGGCGAATGCAGTCAGGCGCGCGTGGCCCTGGGCCAGGTTGAGGTTGCCCAGCGGCTTGCCCAAGGCATGGCGCACCTGCTCGGCGGGGGCGTTGTACAACCTGCAGTAATCCAGCCAGGCGCTTTCGAACCGTGCCGAAGGCAATACCTGCAAGAGCTCGCTGCAGATTTCCGCCAAACCGAACACGGCAGACAGGTGCGACACGGTCAGCTTGCCGCTGGTGTCGATATCGAAGCGGCCGCTGTCCAGTTTCATCTCGCCGACACCGGTGAAAAACCCATGGGGCTGGGCGGCGATGCTGTCCATGCTGTTGCGCAGGCGACGGGCCAGCGCTGGGTCGCCGGTCCGCTCCCACTCGGTGAGCCAGGCCGCGGCGATAGCGCCCCAGTCAGTGCCGAAGGCGATGCTGGCGTAGCCGTCGCGGGCATCGCGCTGCTGGCCCACCTTGCGCCCTGGCACCACCTCGCGCAGGGTGCGCAAGGCCTCGACCTGGGCGTGCATCAACTCACCCACCCGCTCGTCGGCCGTCAGGTAATACAGGAACCGACGGTTGGCCACCGTGGAGATCCGCAACTGCTTGGCGCTGTCGCCCCAGTGCTGCACGTTGTGCCGAGAGCCCAGCGGGGCGAAGCGGCCAATGTGGTGCACGTCCACTTCACCGGTGTGGCGAGTCATGGCTTCAGCCATGCGGAACACGTCACGGCGCCCGGTGCGCAGAAAGTAGTACCACAGCCACAGGTCAGTGCTCAGTTCGGAGTTGTCCCAGGCGTAGCCACCCACGTCGTAACGCCACACATGGCGGTCTTCGTCGTAGGTGTGCATGACGTCGCCGTAGTCCCAGAAACCGTACCAGCGACGCTGCTCCACTTCGTCGCGGTAGAAGTCGAAATAGAACGCCAGTTGCGCTTCAAGGCCGCGGGTAGCCGAGGCATGGGGGTCTGCGGGTGCCCAGTCAGGGCCGAACACCCCGGCACGGTGCAAACGGGAAGGGTCGGCCACCAGAAGGGGTGGGTCCTGAATACGCCGGGCGATGTCCACCAGTTGCGCGTTGCTGGGCGTGGCGGCGACACACTGCAGTTCGATCTCGCTGGTGCGCGCCATACCCAAGGGTGTGCCGAACCCAGGCTCGTAGTCCTCGTAGGTGATGTCCAGGGCTTCGCGCTGGCGGGTGAAGTCGGTTTCGCCCATCCCGTCATGGTAAAACCGCAAGTCCATGGGCGCCGCCTGGGCGGCCCATAGCCACAGCGTCACCTGGGCCAGGTCGGTATGGGCGTCGCTGATATCCAGTTGCGCCGGGTAGCTCTGCCAGAAATTGCGCACGCCGAACACCACGCCGCCACCGGGCGACCCCAGGTAACCTACCCCGGCCGCGCGCTCGCCGGTGGCGCTGTTGAGCCAGCCATGGCCCTGGGCGGTGCGCTTGGTGATCTGATAGCCGTCCGGGTGGGCCTGCAGCAGGCGGTAACTGCCGAACGCCGGGATGTACTGCAGGCGTTGGGCAACTTCAGGAGCGAACTGCGCCACCGGCGGCGTCGCCCGGCCTTCGATCTGCGCACGCCGTACCGCTTCACCGGGGTCGCGACGCAGGCCGGTGAGGCCGCGTACCGCTTCGGCGAAGACACCGCCATTGGCCGCCACGAAGCGGACATGGCGGTCGTGCAGGGCCGCCGTCTGCGGGGTGTCGAAGCGCAGCGCGATGCCCTTGATGAAGTCCTGATGCTCGTCGGCGTCGAACACGAACGAGTGCACCAGGCGCAAACGGTCGCTGTGGGCGTAAGCGTACAGGCGCAGGGTAAAGGGCAGCAGGCGCCGCGTGCCCTGGCTCAGTTGGTGGCTGCCGCGCAAGGTGATGACCGCACGCACCGGGCCCTGCTGTTCGACCACCACGGTGTCGATCTGACTGCGGTATTGCTCGAGCCGGGTACCCGGCTGGTCGGGGTCACCCTGGACGTGCAGCAGCAGGTGGCCGCCTTGCAGGGTCGGCTGGCCCTGGCGGCTGACACGGGCCAGCAGCACATCGCCCTGGCGTGGAATTTCGCAGCGCAGCACGCCAGTGTCCAGCACCAGGTGGTCCGCGTGCTCCGTCACCAGGCTTGCGCTGGCGGCCGGCGGCGCCACCAATGGGCTGAGTTCATAGCGGGCTGCCACCTTTGACTGGGGCCCCAGGGCATGGGCGCTCCACTTCAGGCTGCCATCCGGCCAATAGGCCAGCGGCCAGCTCTGCACGGGCGCCACCTGGCCCTCCCCACGCAGCTCGAAACCGCTGCTGGCCGGTACCAGGCCCTGAGGCCAGGGCGTGCCCCAGGTGACCCCGGCGAAACTGCCCGGGACGTTGCCGCCCAGCCAGCCCAAGGCAGTGCGCAACGGCCCGGACGCAGGCTTAGCCGCCTGGGCACTGCCGATAAAGGGAACGCCGCCAGCCAGTAGCGCACTGCCGCGCATGAAGCTGCGGCGGTTGAACATCATCGAGTCCATTGCTTCGCGCCCCTAGAAGTCATAACCGAGGGTGACGCCCACCGTGCGCGGGTCGCCCAGCACGCCGAAGGCAGTGCCGTAGTCGCCGGTATTGAGCGACTGGTAGTAACGTTTATCAAGGGCGTTGTTCACCCACAGCGAGGTGCTCCAGTGCCCCTCACCGTACTTGCCGCCCAGGCCGGTGGAGAGCGCCAGCACGCCATAGCCGGGAATGCGGGTGAAGGCCGAGTCGTCCACCGTGCCATAGGCCCAGGTGCGATAAGCCCAACGCCCGGCCACGAAGGCATCCAGGCCGTCCAGGGCCTGCCACTCGTAGCGGCTGCCGAGGGTGTAGGTCAGCTTCGGCGAGCGGAATACGCGGTTGCCGCTCTGGTCACAGGTGGCCGGGGCGTTGGCCGCCAGGGTCACTTCCGGTGGGCAGGTGGCGTTCTTGAAATCCAGGTACTTGTTGTCCAGCAGCGTGGCGTTGAAGTCGATGCTCCAACCCAACAGGGGCTTGAGGTTCAAGGTGGTCTGCACACCTCGCGAACGAAGGGTGCCGGCGTTGATCAGGTAACTGCTCTGGCTGTCCAGGTCGTAGGCGGTGGTCTGGAATTTGGAGATCTGCGACCAGAACAGCGCCGTGTCCAGGTTCACCCGGCTATCCAGCCAATGGCCCTTGAAGCCCAGTTCGGCGCCCTTGGTGGTTTCCGGGTCGATGAACAGACTGTCGGTACCGGCTTTGGTGGCCGCGCCAGAGGATATGTTAAGGCCACCGGACTTTTGCCCGTAGGCCACCGTCAGGTAGGTCTGCAGGTTCGGCTGCAACTGGTAGCTGAAGTTGACCATCGCCGCCGGCAGGTGGCTGTACTGGTTGAGGTCGCCGGAGTCGAAGTCGTTCTTGTTGACCCGACGGAACGAGCCGGATTTCTTCTCGTAGGTTTCCCGGGCGCCGGCGGTGATGTCGAACGTGTCGGTCACATGCCAGGTGCCCTGAGCCCAGGTGGAGAGCACTTCCTCATTCAGCTCGCCCCAGCGCTGCACCAGTTTGTTGGTATTGGTGGTGCTGGCGTAATAGATCGTCGGGTAATACGCCGCGTAATGGTCGTGGGCATAGGTGTCCAGGTTCTCGCCGAAATAGGAGGCGCCCAACGCGTAGTCGAAGAACTCGCCACGGGGGGAGTCCAGGCGGATATCCTGGGACCAGACGCGGTCGCGTACATCGCCGCCGCTGTCCGAATACAGCGGCACGTCCAGGTTGTCAGCGGTCTTGGGCTTGAAGCCGAAGTAACGGTACGAGGTCACCGAACGCAGGTTGTAGCCCTCGCCCAGGCGCCAGTTGGCCTCGGCGGAAACGCCGCCCTGGGCAACTTTGGCACTGCTTTCATCGTCCAGGGCAACCTTGCGCCCACCGCTTACCACGTCCGCGCCCAGCAGCGCCGCGCGGTTGCGGTAGGTGTCGACGCCATTGATGGCATGGGTGGCGTCCAGCACCAGCACCGGGTCACTGCTGGCCTTGTTGTAGTCGGCGATCAAACGCAGGCTGAAATCATCGTCGGGCTTGTACAGCAGTTGGCCGCGAAAGCCGTCCTGGATGCTGCCACCCAGTTCATGACCGTTGGTGATGTTCTCCACCGTGCCACCGCGCTCGGTGTGGGACAGGTTGATGCGCCCAGCCCAGCCGTCGCCCAGGGGCCCGGAGAGCATGGCCTGGGTCTGGGTGTAGCCATGGCTGCCCACCGACTGGCGCACCGAGCCTTCGGGGGTGAAGGTGGGTTGGCGGCTATGGATGTCGATGGCGCCACCGGTGGTGTTATAGCCCTTGAGCGTGCCCTGGGGGCCACTGAGCACGCTGGCGCTATCAATGTCCACCAGATCGTTGGAGAGCATGCCGGGGCGGCTGAGGTACACGTTGTCGAGGAACAGCCCGACGCTGCTGGGCATGCCGATGTTGATCTCGCTGCCGCCGCCGTCACCCACCCCGCGAATGGTGATGCGTGTGTCGTACGCGTTGACCGTGGCCACATCCAGGCCCGAGGCCAGTTGCTGCAAGTCTTGCAGACGGTCGATGCGCTGCTGCTGCAAGGTGTTGCCGCTCAGGGTCTGGGTGGACGCTGGCGGTTGCTGGGCATCGACAGCGCGCGCGGCCTCGACTTTGACGGTCTGCAGTTGCGGCTCGGTGCTGGAGGCGGCCGGGCTGGTCTCGTCAGCGAAGGCGCCGGTACTGGCGCTGCCGATCATCAACGCCAGTAGCGAGGTACAGGGGTTCAGGGCAAAGTGCTTCATGGGGTGTCCGTGCAATCGTGGGGCGGTTCGATTCAATGAGCGGCGGCGGTCTGCGCAGGTACGCCCGGTGGGGGGGTGGCCAGCCAGTCGCGGACCTGAACATCACGGCGGATCAATCGCGCCTTCAGCGCGACCTCCACCGCTTGCTGCAAACGGCCGATGAACGCCGGGTCAGGGGTAGGCGACAGGAGCACCGACAAGGGCGCCGCGCCTTCAAGGTCGGCGCGCAGGATGGCCTCGGGGTAAGCCGCCTGGTCCGCCTGCAACCGCAGGTAGGCATCGCGATGCTCTGGGGCGGCGGCCCAGTCGGCAGCCTGGCGCTGCACCTGGGCAATGCGTGCGGGCCAGTCCGGGTGGGCCTGGGCCAGGGCCCCGGTCACCAGCACCAGGCCGGCCAATTCCCCGGCACCGCCCAGGCTGCGGGTGGACAGCGGCACGGCGGCCAGCCCCTTGTCACGCAGGGCCAGGACGTTGGCGCCGCCCCAGGTGGCGTCGATCTGGCGGGCGGCCAGGGCGGCACTGGCGGCGACGAAGTCGAGGTTGACCACCCGCACATCCTTTTCCGTCATGCCCGCGGTGTTCAGCGCTTGAATGAAGGACAACTGCGCTGCAGTGCCACGGAACAATCCCACGGTCTTGCCCTTGAGGTCTGCCAGGTTCTTGACCGGCGAGTCCGGCGGCACCGCCAGGTAGTGGCTGACACCCCGGGCGGCGACGGCGACGATGCGGGTGTCCAGGCCGTTGGCCTTGCCAACGATACTGGCCAGGTCGCCCAGGTAGGCCATGTCCACCTGGCCGCTGGCGATGGATTCATTGATCAGCGGCCCGGCGCCTTTGAAGAACAGCCACTTCACCTCGACCCCGTCCGCCGCGAAGGCCTGCTCCAGCAGCTGCTGGTTATGGATCACGTCCACCAGACCACCACCGGCAGGCGTGGTGCCTGCGCCGATATCCGGGACGGCCACGCGCAACAGGGTGTGCGCCGAAGCATGGGCGCAGCACAGGCTGAGGGTGAGCGCGGTGAACAGGGATCGGTACATGCAAGCTCCGTGGGGGGTTTTGGGGGGCACGGCGCCGTTAAACCACGACGGACGGGTCAGGGCTAAATACCGAAAAACGCATGCAACCCATTGATTCGGCATAAGTCAGGCCACTGGCGGGCGCCAGCGGTTATTCGCGACACGCAAAAAAACTTTGATGAATATGCATTGGCCACACAGCCGGCAACGGGGTCTACTGACCGGCCCCAGCGTCCCGGCCACGGGGCGCCCCCTGCCTGCCGGACCTGCCATGACCCGTACCTCGCGCACCACCCTGCCCCTGCTGTTGCTGCTGGCCGGCGCCCATGTGTTCAACGACCTGTTCCAGGCCGTGCTGCCCTCGCTGTACCCGCGCCTCAAACTCGACTTGCACCTCACTTATGCGCAGATCGGCCTGGTGACCCTGGCGTTCCATGCCTGCGGCTCGCTGTGCCAGCCGTTGGTGGGTGCGCTGGTCGACCGCTTCGAGCTGCCGCGGCTGTTGCCGTTGTCAATGCTGTGCATGGCCGCGGGCATGGGCCTGCTGGGAATGGCCGAGGGCTTCCATGGCCTGTTGGCCGCGGCGGCGATGGTCGGGCTGGGCTCGTCGCTGTTTCACCCCCAGGGCTCGAGGCTGGCACGGCAACTGGCGGCCGGGCGGCCGGGGCTGGCGCAGTCGCTGTTCCAGTTGGGCGGCAACATCGGTTCGGCCCTGGGCCCCTTGCTGCTGGCGGCGTTGCTGTTGATGCCCCTGGCTCGGGGCGCGCTCTGGCTGCTGGCCCTGGCGCTGGCTGGCGCCGGCCTGCTGGCCTGGCTGGTGACAGCAGTGCCGAATGCCGTGGGGCCAGCGGCGCCGCGCCAGCGCCCGACCCTGTTGACCGCCGACGTGCGCCGGCCCCTGGCCCTGCTGGCCGTGCTGGTGCTATCGAAGTACGTGTACCTGGCGGCCATGGCCAACTACTACACATTCTTCCTGATCGAGCGTTTCCAGCTGTCCACCGCCCAGGCGCAGGTGCAGCTGTTCGTGTTCCTGGCCGCCATCGCCGCCGGCACGTTGATCGGCGGCCCGCTGGGGGACCGCATCGGGCGCAAGCCGGTGGTGGTGATATCGATCCTCGGCGCCTGCCCGTTTACCTTGCTGCTGCCCTACGTCAGCCTGCCGTGGACCCAGGTGCTGGCGGTGCTCATCGGCCTGGTCCTGGCCTCGGCCTTCGCCGCCATCCTGGTCATGGCCCAGGAACTGTTGCCGGGACGGACCGGCCTGGTGGCGGGGTTGTTTTTCGGCTTGACCTTCGGGGTCAGTGGCGTGGCCGCGGCCGGGTTGGGGCAACTGGCCGACCAGGTGGGCATGGTGACGATGTTCCGCCTGTGCGCGGCGCTGCCACTGCTGGGTGTGCTGGGCCTGGCGCTGCCCGGCACACCCGCCCTGCCCCGGGCTCAGCCGGCCGGTTGAAGCACCCGGTGCCAGAACGCTTCGCTGGCGTGCATGGCCTGCTCGATAGCAGCCTGGCGGCGTGCGAGGTCGGGACTGGCGAAGCTGTGGCCCACGCCTGGGATGACGATCAGCGTGCTATCGCCGCCCGCCCGTCGCAGGGCCTGATGCATTCCCAGTGACTGGGCCACGGGGATGACCGCGTCCTGATCCCCGTGAAGCAGCAAGGTCGGCGGCAACAGCCCGCTCAGGTGGCTGACCGGGCTGGCGGGCAACGCGTGTGCACACGTGCCCGTGGTGCAGCCCAGCCAGCGCCGCGCCGCGTCGGCGGTGGCCGGAGGGAATGCCGCCAGCGTGTCTAAGTCAAAGGCGCCGTACCAGGCCACCAGGGCCTGCACCCGCTGTTCTGGCCGCGCCGTCAAGGCTGCCAGTGCGGCAAGGTGCGCCCCCGCCGACACGCCCCACAACCCCGTACGTTGAGGGTCGATGGCCAACGGTCCGGCGTGGGCGTGCAACCAGGCCAGCGCCGTGTGAATGTCATCCACCGCTGCCGGGTACGGGGCCTGGCCGCTGAGCCGGTAGTTCACCGACGCCACCACGTACCCCTGACCCGCCAAGGCTTGCAACTGCGCAGGGAAGTCGGTGAACGCGACGTTGCTGCGCGCATCGCCGGCTTCCCAGCCGCCGCCATGGACAAACACCAGCAACGGGTGCCGGGGGCGATGGTCGGCTGGCCGGTACAGGTCCAGCGTCAAGGGCGCCGCGCCGTTCGGCCGCCCATATACCTGATCGGCCAGCCGTGTCACTTTCCCGCGGCTGGCCAATGGTAGAACTCCATGCCCACCGCGCTGCGGTTCCTGAACCCGGCCCAGTAGGTGTGGCCCGGCAGGGGCTTGCCCTGGGCGTCGACCTTCCATTGGCCGTCGATGGCCCTGGGCACCAGCGTGAGGTAGTTGCTGCGGTCCTGGCCCTTGAGTTGCTGGTCGAGGAACGCAGTGACGAAATGCTGGTTGAGGTTGTTCAGGCGGGTGCTGTCCCAGGCGGGTTCGCTGTAGGCCGAGAAGTCCTCGGGGTTGGCGCTGGCGGCCGGCGGTGGCGGGTTGGGCGCCACGTTGTGGCGGGCATTCTGGTACACCAGCAGGTAGCGATCGGCATTCACCGCCCCCTCGGCCAGGCGCCGCACGCCATCGCTGTAGCCGGCGATATCGTCCTGGTCGCCGACCACGAACAGGGTCGGCAGGGTCAGCCCGGCCAGGCCTTTGGCATCGAAAAAGCCCTGGCGCCCGCCCCAGGGAGCAAAGGCGATCAGCGCCTTGATGCGTGGGTCATGCAGCTTGGCGTACTCGGGGTTGCCGGCCTGCAAGCGCTGCAACACGCCACCGGGCACGAAGTTCACGGCCGCCTGGCTCAGCCCCGCGCCGCCCACCAGCAAGGCCCCATACCCCCCCATTGAATAACCGATCAGGGCGCTGTGGTCCACGTCCACTTTACCAGCCAGCCAATGGCCGCTGTTGGGCCGGGCCCAGGCCGCCACCTGGTCGAGCACGAACAGGTCATCCAGCGGGCGGTTGAGCAAGGTGCTGGCGAAACCGGCCTTGTCGGCGCGAGTCGAATCGGTGTGGTCGATGGCGGCCACGACGTAGCCGCGCGAGGCCAGGTGCTCGGTGAGGTAGCTCATCTGCAGGCGCGAGCCCGGGTAGCCGTGGGACAGGATCACCAGCGGGTAGCGGCCCTGGGGAGTGGGGTTAGCGTCACGCACCGCGCGGCCAGCGAACTGGAACGGTGTGTTGGGGCGTTTGGGGTCATTGGCACCGGCGCCGAGGACGTCGGTATAGGTGGTACCGGGTTGCTGGCCGGGCCTTAGGCTGGCCGGGTACCAGAGCTCCACACGCAGCGCGCGGTCGTGGTGCTGGCCGGGTGGGGTCGCGAGGATATCCAACTGGTCGTGGTGCACCAGTTGCTCGGTGCGCACACCGACACTGTAGGTACCGGTGGCCGCCAGGTCCGGGGCATCGGGGCGGGCATCGCCATAGAAGGCAAACGCGCTGCAGGGCAGCAACAGGGAACACAGGCAAAGCAGGTGCTTGACGCTCATTGCGGGGGCTCTTGGTAATTGGTAGCGCTAACATCGCATGGTGATGAGGTTGCGTCCAATCACCAAAAAGCGCCGTTGATGCGGTGTTGGCTATAAGCGCACCACCGCGTCGTGTGCTTCCCGAGCGGGCTCAGTCCTGGAGCGGTTTGGCTGCAGGTTCCGCGAGGCCCGTGGCCTGGCGGTATTGGCGAGGGGTAAAGCCGGTCAGGGTCTTGAACTGGCGGGTGAAGGCGCTGTGGTCGGTGTAACCGCACTGCAGGGCAATGTCGGTGATCGGCAGGTCGGTGTGCAGCAACCGGTGGGCATGCTCCAAGCGCACTTTGTGGATCATCTGCCGTGGCGTCAGGTGGAACACGCGCTTGCAGTAGCGTTCCAGCTGCGCCACCGAAATACCGGCGATGCGGGTCAGCTCGCCCATGCTGACGTTGCGGTGGAAATGCGTGCGGATGTAGTCGTCCACCGCCGCCAGGCGCTGGTAAGCCGGGTGGCTGTCGCTGGCCGATTGCAGGTCCACGGAGATGCCTGCCAGGCCAATGATCTCATCTCGGCGGTTGTAGATGGGCTGTTTGTGGGTCAGGCACCAACCTGGTTCCCGGCTGCCGTAGAGGTGCATTTCCAGCTGGTCTTGCAGCACCCGGCCGTCTTCCAGTACCCGCCGGTCCTGCTCGGTGTAGCCCGGCCCCAGTTGCGCCGGAAATACGTCGGCGCTGGTCTTGCCCAGCAACGGTTGCAAGCGCTTGAAACCACAACGCTGCACCAGCGTGCGATTGGCCATGACGTAGCGCGCCTGAAGGTCCTTGATGAAGATCACCGCGTTGGGAATCACGTCCAGCATGGGTAGCAGGGGCGCCACCCCGGCCAGCATGTGCTGCAGGTTTTCCGGGCGCTGGCAGGCGTGGTCAGGGCACAGGAACACCAGGGCATTGTGGTCCATCAGGGGCTCTCCCGCCGTAGGGTGAGCGCAGCTTGCCCCAGCCAGGGTGGGCCTGTCCAGCCGGGGCCGAACACACCATTGTGCCGATTTCGTCATCGCCGATGACGAAAAGCATCAAGCCCCGACAGGCTGTTCGGTTCACTGTAGCCGCACGTCCAATAACAACTGCCCCTCGGGGCTACCTGCGACATCACTGCCGATCAATAACACACAAAAAGGCGACGCTATGTCAGGTTCAGGCAAGTTCAAGAAACAACTCTCCCTCACCGACCTTACCTTTATAGGCCTGGGCGCCATCTTCGGCTCCGGCTGGCTGTTCGCGGCCAGCCACGTGTCCACCATCGCCGGCCCCGCGGGGATTCTGTCCTGGCTGCTGGGTGGCTTCGCGGTACTGCTGCTGGGCATCGTCTACTGCGAATTGGGCGCCGCCCTGCCCCGCGCCGGTGGCGTGGTGCGCTACCCGGTGTACTCCCACGGCCCGTTGATGGGTTACCTGATGGGCTTCATCACCATCATCGCCTTCTCCAGCCTGGTAGCCATCGAAGTGGTCGCCGCCCGGCAGTATGCCGCGGCCTGGTTCCCGTCCCTGACCCAGGCCGGCAGCAGCAACCCGACACTGGCCGGCTGGCTGCTGCAGTTCGCCCTGCTGGTGCTGTTCTTCCTCCTCAACTACTACAGCGTGAAGACTTTCGCCAAGGCCAACAACTTCATCAGCCTGTTCAAGTTCATCGTGCCGTTGCTGGTGATCGGCGTGCTGTTCACCTTCTTCAAGCCCGAGAACCTGACCGTGCACGGCTTCGCCCCGTTCGGCCTTTCGGGTATCGAGATGGCGGTGTCGGCCGGCGGCATCATCTTCGCTTACCTGGGGCTGACGCCGATCATCTCGGTGGCCAGCGAAGTGAAGAACCCGCAACGCACCATTCCCATTGCGCTGATCCTCTCGGTGTTGCTGTCCACCGCCATCTACGTACTGCTGCAACTGGCCTTTCTGGGCGGTGTGCCCACTGAAATGCTCGCCGACGGCTGGAATGGCATCAGCAAGGCCTTCTCCCTGCCCTACCGCGACATCGCCCTGGCCCTGGGCGTGGGTTGGCTGGCGTACCTGGTGGTGGCCGACGCGATGATCTCGCCCAGCGGCTGCGGCAACATCTACATGAACGCCACGCCACGGGTGATCTACGGTTGGGCCCGCGCCGGCACGTTCTTCAAGGTATTCACCCGCATTGACGAAAAGTCCGGCATTCCGCGCCCCGCCCTGTGGCTGACCTTCGGCTTGTCGCTGTTCTGGACCCTGCCGTTCCCGTCCTGGGAAGCGTTGATCAACGTGGTCTCCGCCGCCCTGGTGCTCAGCTACGCGATCGCGCCGATCTCGGTGGCCGCCCTGCGCCGCAACGCCCCAGGCATGCCACGGCCATTCCGGGTCAAGGGCTTCGCGGTGCTGGGCCCCGTGTCATTCATCATCGCCGCGCTGATCGTCTACTGGTCGGGCTGGGCCACCGTATCCTGGCTGCTGGGCCTGCAGATTCTGATGTTCGTGGTGTACCTGCTGTGCCACCGCCTGGTGCCCACCGACCACCTGAACATCGGCCAGCAAGTGCGCTCCTCGGCCTGGCTCATCGGTTTCTACGCCGTGACCATTCTACTGTCGTACCTGGGCAGTTTCGGTGGCACCGGCGTGTTGTCGCACCCTTATGACACCGTGGTCGTGGCCGCCTGCGCATTGGCCATCTACTACTGGGGCGCCGCCACCGGTGTGCCCAAGCACCTGGTACGCCTTGAGGCGGACGACGCCGAAAGCGAAAGCGGCGACACCGCCGACTCCCGGGCCACCGCCAACCCCACCTACTCGAACTGGAAAGCCTCATGAAACAGGTCCATGTCATCGACTCTCATACCGGCGGCGAACCCACTCGCCTGGTGATGAAAGGCTTCCCCACCCTGGCCGGCAGCACCCTGGCCGAACAGCGCGATTATCTGCGCGAGCACCACGACCGCTGGCGCCGCGCCTGCCTGCTGGAGCCGCGGGGCAACGACGTGCTGGTGGGGGCCCTGTACTGCCCGCCGGTATCAGCGGACGCCACCTGCGGGGTAATTTTCTTCAACAACAGCGGCTACCTGAACATGTGCGGCCACGGCACCATCGGCCTGGTGGCCTCACTGCAACACCTGGGACTGATCGGCCCTGGCGAACACCAGATCGACACCCCGGTGGGCCAGGTCAGTGCCACCCTGCACGACGACGGCGCCGTGACCGTGCGCAACGTGCCCGCCTACCGCTACCGCCAGCGCGTGCCGGTGGACGTGCCCGGGTTCGGCCAGGTGCACGGCGACATCGCCTGGGGCGGCAACTGGTTTTTCCTCGTTGCCGAGCATGACGAAGACATCCGCCTGGGCAATGCGGAGCGCCTCACAGCCTTCACCTGGGCCATCCTCAAGGCGCTGGAAGCCCAAGGCATTCACGGCGAAGACGGTGGCCTGATCGACCATGTCGAGCTGTTTGCCGCCGATGAGAACGCCGATAGCCGCAATTTCGTCATGTGCCCCGGCAAGGCCTACGACCGCTCCCCCTGCGGCACCGGCACCAGCGCCAAGCTGGCCTGCCTGGCCGCCGACGGCAAGTTGGCCGCAGGTGAACGCTGGGTGCAGGCAAGCATCACCGGCAGCCAATTCGAAGGCCGCTTCGAATGGGAAGGCGAGCGCATTCGCCCCTCGATCACCGGCCGCGCCTACATGACCGCCAACAGTACGCTGCTGATCGACGAACAGGACCCTTTTGCGTGGGGCATCTGAGCCCCCCGCGTTTTTCTTGCCATCCGATACCCGACTGAACACTGGAAGGAGTCACCATGAGCGACAACATTTTCACCGGTTGCATGCCGGCCCTGATGACCCCCTGCACTGCCGCGCGCACCCCTGATTTCGACGCGTTGGTGGCCAAGGGCCTGGAACTGATCGACATTGGCATGAGCGCCGTGGTGTATTGCGGCTCCATGGGCGACTGGCCGCTGCTGACCGAAGCTCAGCGCCAGGAAGGCGTTGCCCGCCTGGTGGCTGCCGGCGTGCCCACCATTGTCGGCACCGGCGCGGTGAACACCCGTGAAGCAGTGGCCCATGCGGCCCACGCCGCCAAAGTCGGTGCCCACGGCCTGATGGTGATTCCGCGCGTCCTGTCCCGGGGCGCTTCGCCAGCGGCCCAGAAGGCCCACTTCGCGGCCATTCTGCAAGCCGCGCCAACGCTGCCGGCAGTGATCTACAACAGCCCCTATTATGGTTTCGCCACCCGCGCCGACCTGTTCTTCGAGCTGCGTCGCGAACACCCCAATCTCATCGGTTTCAAGGAATTCGGCGGCGCCGCCGACCTGCGTTATGCAGCGGAGAACATCACCTCCCAGGACGATGACGTGACCCTGATGGTGGGCGTCGACACCCAGGTGGTGCACGGCTTCGTCAACTGCAACGCCACCGGCGCCATCACCGGCATCGGCAACGCCCTGCCCCGCGAAGTACTGCAACTGGTGGCGCTGAGCAAGCAAGCCGCCAAGGGCGACGCCACGGCACGGCGCCTGGCCCGCGAGCTTGAGTCGGCGCTGGCGGTGCTGTCCTCCTTCGACGAGGGCTGCGACCTGGTGCTGTATTACAAGCACTTGATGGTGCTCAACGGCGACCACGAATACACCCTTCACTTCAACGATACCGACGTGCTCAGCGCTGCCCAGCGCCGCTACGCCGAAACCCAGTACGCGCTGTTCCGCCAGTGGTACGCCACTTGGTCGGCCGAGCACAACCTGGCCTGAACCCACGGCTGGCCGGCATCTTTGGCCAGCCCCTCTTTTCAAGGACACCCCATGACATTGACAGGCAAGAGGCTGATCGGCCAGCAGGCCGTGGCCGGCAGCGGCACGGCGATCCACGCCATCGACCCCAGCACCGGGCAGGCGCTGGCGCCCGCCTGCCGAAGCGGCATGGGCGACCGTGTGGCCCAGGACAACCCACTGGGGTTGCGCCGCCTGCTTGACGGCCGACGGGAAGCCTGACCATGGGAGCCACTGGTTTTTGCGCAAGCAACGCGCCCTTGTGCACTGAAATTGCCGTGGTCGGCGCCGGCATCATCGGTGTCACCAGCGCCCTGGCCTTGGCCCGTCAGGGCCATCAGGTACTGGTACTTGATGCCCAGGGTCCGGGGTTGGGTGCCTCTTACGGCAACGCCGGGCATCTGGCCACCGAGCAAGTGTTTCCCATCGCCGACGTGTCGATTCTCAAGCGCTTGCCCGGGATGCTTCTGGACCCCATGGGCCCATTGCGCCTGGACTGGCGCTACCTGCCCAAGGCGATACCCTGGTTCACGCGCCTGCTGCTCAACCTGCGCCCGGCGCCGTACCAGCGCACGGTGGCCGGTATTCGCGCGCTCAACGAGGCTAGCCTGGGCGCCTGGCAGCGCCTGCTGCAGTCCATCGAACGGCCGCAACTGCTCCGCCATGACGGCTCGCTGCTGGTGTTCGAGCGCCCGGAATCGCTGCCTGCCATCGACGCGCTGCACGCGCGCATGCGCGAGCAGCAAGTACCGGTGGAATCATGGCAGAGCCAAGCGGTGCGCGACGCCGCGCCGCAACTGAGTGAACACCTGCAAGGCGGTTTGTTCTTCCCCGAAACCGGGCATTTTCTGGACCCTTACCGGCTAGTGGATGAGCTGGTGAAAGCGGCCAAGGCCCAGGGTGTGCGCTTTGTTCAACAGCAGGTGAACAGCGCGCACTTCAATGACGGGGGTGTGGTGCTGGCTTCCGACCTGGGCAGCGTTCACGCGCGCCGGGTGTTGATTGCCTGCGGTGCCCACTCGGCGCCACTGACCCGCGCGCTCACCGGCAAGCGCGTACCCCTGGACACCGAACGCGGCTATCACCTGATGCTGCCCCATGAGCATGGCCGCCTGCCGTTCGCGGTCACCTCGCTGGAGCGCAAGTTCATCATGACGCCCATGGCCGAAGGCCTGCGGCTGGCGGGCACCGTCGAGTTCGCCGGCCTGGCGCGGCCACCGACCCCGGGCCGGGCCGAGCAACTTCATCGTTTGAGCCGGGGCCTGTTCAAGCGCGAACTGAATGCCGAAGCCGCCACGCCCTGGATGGGGTTTCGCCCCTCCCTGCCGGACTCGTTGCCGGTCATCGACAGCCTGTGCGACGGGCGCGTGCTGCTGGCCTTCGGGCACCAGCACCTGGGGCTGACTCAGGCCGCGGTGACGGCCCAAATGGTGGCGGCGCTGGCAGCTGGGCAGCCAGCGCCGTTGGCGTATCGCGTGAGCCGGTTTTAGCGAGTTTGCGTCCCTCGGTAGGACCGGGCGCCAGCTCGGGAAGCGGACGGCGCGGTGTATCAGGCACAGCGCGCTGCGGCCTTCCCGAGCTTCGCCCGGTCCTACCGGCAAACCCCACAGCCTCAGGCACCCTTGTGGGACCGGGCGCCAGCTCGGGAAGCGGACGGCGCGGTGCATCAGGTTCAGCGCGGTGCGGCCTTCCCGAGCTTCGCCCGGTCCCACAGGCAAACCCCGCTGCCTCACGCATCTCGGTGGGACCGGGCGCCAGCTCGGGAAGCAGGCGGCGCGGTGGGGCAGGTTCAGCGCGGTGCGGCCTTCCCGAGCTTCGCCCGGTCCCACAGACAAACCCCGCAGCCTCACGCATCTCGGTGGGACCGGGCGCCAGCTCGGGAAGCGGGCAGCGCGGTGGGTTAGGTTCAGCGCGGTGCGGCTTTCCCGAGCTTCGCCCGGTCCCACAGGCAAACCCCGCAGCCTCACGCATCTCGGTGGGACCGGGCGCCAGCTCGGGAAGCGGGCAGCGCGGTGGGGCAGGTTCAGCGCGGTGCGGCCTTCCCGAGCTTCGCCCGGTCCTACCGGCAAACCCCACAGCCTCAGGCACCCCTGTGGGACCGGGCGCCAGCTCGGGAAGCGGACGGCGCGGTGCATCAGGCCCAGCGCGGTGCGGCCTTCCCGAGCTTCGCCCGGTCCCACAGACAAACCCCGCAACCTCACGCATCTCGGTGGGACCGGGCGCCAGCTCGGGAAGCGGGCAGCGCGGTGGGGCAGGTTCAGCGCGGTGCGGCCTTCCCGAGCTTCGCCCGGTCCCACAGGCAAACCCCGCTGCCTCACGCATCTCGGTGGGACCGGGCGCCAGCTCGGGAAGCAGGCGGCGCGGTGGGGCAGGTTCAGCGCGGTGCGGCCTTCCCGAGCTTCGCCCGGTCCCACAGGCTGAACCCCGCTGCCTCACGCATCTCGGTGGGACCGGGCACCAGCTCGGGAAGCGGACGGCGCGGTGCATCAGGTTCAACGCGGTGCGGCCTTCCCGAGCTTCGCCCGGTCCTACAGCCCCCCACCGGCCCTGCCATACTCGGGGGAGTCAGGCAGGTAGCACGATGTAGTCGTTGTGCTGTACCACGCCCTGATGCGGCGCTTCGACCAGGTGAATGTAGCGCCCACCCACCAGGTCGATGGCCAGGCAGTCGTCCACGTCCATCAATGCGTCGGTGTGGCCCTTTTGCCAGTGGGCGAGCATCTGGCGCTTGCCTTTGGCTTTCGCTTCGTTGGGGTCGTGGGCGACCACCAGCAGGTATTCATGCGCCTCGCCAAACGATTGGTCTTCATAACCACCCAGGTTGATGAAATACAGTCGCGGCGCGCCGGGCGCTGGCGCCAGGGGACTGAGCTCGACTTTCCAGCCTTCCACGCCGTCGACCTTCATCCACGAATCGATGTGCAGGCCGGACTGGCTGCCAAACCAGGCCTGGCGCAGCTGCGGGTAGGTTGCCTGGAGGGTATCGGCGACGGCGAAGGCGACGTCGTGCACCTCGATACGGGCGCGAGGGTGTTTGCCACCCAGCATGACGATGAAAAGCATTGGGGGTATCCGAACTCTGAACGACGATGATGGTAACCGCTGAACCTCCAGCAGGCGACAGGGACCATCGTCTTACTTGAATGCGCGGTGTCTGCGACGCGGCCAGGTCCGTTGCTGCAAGCAAGCAGCAGGCCTGGCCCGTCACAGCACCGCAGGCAGTCCGTCAGTAACGCTCTTCGATAGGCGCCCACTGGCTAAGGGTGCGGCCGGCCAGGGCATCCCAGGCGACGACCAGCACCAGGCTGCCACCCAATACCGGCAGGGCCAGGCCCAGCGCAATGGCCACGGCCAGCACGCCGATGCGCTGCGCCGGGGTCAGGGCGCGACACGCGGACACCAGCCCCTGGGGCCGGGTCTTGCCAATGACCAGGATCGGCCGACGGCGCCACCACAGGACATACCCCCACACCACCATCACCACCAGGCCGCTGGCGAATGCCACCAGCACCACCTGGTTGGCCACCCCGAACAGCACCCCCATGTGCGCGTCGATGCCCCAGCGAGTCAGCTTGGCGGCCATCGGGTAGTCGGCGAAACGCACGGTACTCACCACCTTCAGGGACGCCGGGTCGATGGCCGCGGCGTCGACATGGGTGGGCCAGCGCCGATCGATCTCGGTCACCGTCCAGGCTTTGCCAGCGGCCGCAGGCGGGGCAATTTCCACCTTGGGTGAACCAATGTCGGCGGCGCGGGCACTGGCCAATACCTGGTCGAACAGCCCCGGGTCGGTCAGGGCCGGCATCGCGGCCATCGTCATGCCGTGATGCTGGGCATGTTCATCCATGGGCATGCTCATCGCCATGGGCTGGCCCAGCTCGGTGCTCACGCTGGGCGTCGACCAGCCCCACCAGCCGCGCAGCACGCCAATGTTGCCGCCCGCCCACTGCGACCAGGTCAGCCCCGTGGCCGAGAAGAACAGCAGGCCCACCAGCAGCCACAACCCGGTGGTGGCATGCCAGCGCCGCAGCGCGCTAGCCTTGCGCCGCCGCTGGGCCAGCCACAGCGCCACCCCGCCCAGCGCAGCCACCCACAACCAGGACGCGGCCAGCTCGCTGTACAGGCGGCCCACATCCCCCAGCAACAGCCCCCGGTGGAACTGGTCGATCCAGGTGCGCAAAGGCAACACGCCGCTGGTGCCGTATACCGGCAGGTCACCGCGTACCTGTGCCGTCACCGGGTCGATGAAGATGGCCCGGTTGGCCGAAGCCCCCAGGCCCGGCTGGTTGAACATGACGCGGGTGGTTTCACCCTCGCTGGGCGCCGGACGCAGCGCCGCCACCCGTGCCGTCGGCCCCACCACGGCCTGCGCCGCTACCACCTGGGCCGCCAGGGATAACGCTGGCCCGCGGCTGGCGGTGTGAAGCGCCTGGTCATACAGGTGGTTCTCCAACTGCGGCGTCAGGGCATACAGCACCCCGCTCAAGGCGGCCACCAGCAGGAACGGCCCTACCAGCAGGCCGACGTAGAAGTGCAAGCGTTTCAACAGGGCAAGCAACGGCCCCGGCGCCCCAGGCGCCGTTTTCAGAGCATGTTCAGACATAGGTTCACCACAAGGGGCAACCGCGCGCCAGCGCGCAGGCCCGGTAGTCAAAGAGGTCGGAAAAACAGACGGGTCCGAAGGCTCAAGGGGCTTGTGGCTGAAGGGCGGGAATCAGGTAGCGCGGCGGTGGCCGTACCGGCCCGAGAGGCGGTGGCAGGGCCACGCGCAGGCGGCGAATCAACCAGCCCAGGGCGAGGAAGAAGATCAGCGCCAGGGCTACGGTGGCCGCGAACGAGCAGGCATTGTCCATGCTCTTGATGGCAGTGGGCGCCATTTTCATCTTGCCCATGTCGCCCATGCCCGGCATGTCGGCGTGGGCCATGGCGCGCTCGACCTTGGCCGGCTGGGAAAACGCACCCAGCATCTGCCCGTGGCACAGGCTGCAGGCCAGGCCGTTGCACAGGATGAAGGCGAACAGCATCCAGGCAATCAGCGAGCGGTGGTTACGGGCAAGGGTCATGGGCGGGGAATGTACCATTTTGGCGCGCCACCCGACAGGGCAGCGTGTCGTGATTGGAATCAGCCGCGCCGCTCACGCATAACCGCCCCTTGGCCCGTATCCGTACAGTAACCCTGCGCTTTCGCGTCGCCATACAGGGACCGTAGAACAATGACCAGCCCGCCGAACAGCCAACTGTCGCAAGGCTTCAAACCCCGCCACGTCACCATGCTGTCGATCGCCGGAATCATTGGCGCAGGCCTGTTCGTCGGCTCCGGCCACGCCATTGCCGCCGCAGGGCCAGCCACCCTCATTGCCTATGCCCTCTCCGGCCTGCTCGTGGTGCTGGTGATGCGCATGCTGGGCGAGATGGCCGTGGCCAACCCCGACACTGGCTCATTCTCTACCTACGCCGACCAGGCCATCGGCCCGTGGGCCGGTTTTACCATTGGCTGGTTGTACTGGTGGTTCTGGGTGCTGGTGATTCCCATCGAGGCACTGGCCGCCGGGCATGTGCTCAACGAGTGGTTCCCGGCCGTCGACGCCTGGGTGTTCGCCCTGCTATCGGTGGTGCTGCTGGCCGTGACCAACCTGTTCAGCGTGGCCAAGTACGGCGAGTTCGAATTCTGGTTCGCGCTGATCAAGGTCGCCGCCATCATCGCCTTCATCGGCCTGGGCGCCGCGGCGGTGATGGGCTGGCTGCCCGACCGCCAGGTCAGCGGGCTGAGCCGCCTGATGACCGAACACGGTGGCTTCGCCCCCAACGGTTTGTCCGCGGTGGTCGGGGCGTTCATCACCGTGATGTTCAGCTTCATCGGTACCGAGGCCGTGACCATCGCCGCCGCCGAGTCCAGCAGCCCGGCGCGCAATATCGCCAAGGCCACCCGCTCGGTGATCTGGCGCATTGGCATTTTCTACTTGCTGTCGATTGCCGTGATCATTTCCATCGTGCCCTGGGACGATCCTCTGCTGGCGTCGGTAGGCTCCTACCAGCGCGCCCTGGAGCTGATGAACATTCCCCATGCCAAGCTGCTGATGGACATGGTGGTGCTGGTGGCGGTCGCCAGTTGCATGAACTCCTCGATCTACATCGCCTCGCGCATGCTCTACTCCCTGGGCCGCCGCGACGAGGCCCCGCGCCAGGTCAAGGTAACCTCAGCGGGTGGGGTACCCCGGGCGGCGGTCGTCGCCAGTACCGTGATCGGCGCGGCCATCACCGTCATCAGCGAATTCGCACCGGCCGGGCTGTTCCAGTTCCTGCTGGCCAGCAGCGGCGTGATCGCCCTGCTGGTGTACCTGGTGATCGCCGTGTCGCAGTTGCGCATGCGGCGGATGCTGGTGCGCAGCCACGTGCAACTGAATTTCAAGATGTGGCTGTTCCCCTGGCTGACCTACGCCATCATCGTGTTCATCACCGCTGCACTCGGCGTCATGCTGGTGACGCCGCAGCACCGGGCCGAAGTGACCACCACCATGGGCCTGGCGCTGATCATTTCGTTGCTGGGCATCCTCACCGCTCGCCGCCATTCGGCCCCGGCCCTGGCGGCCCGGCACACCGTGTAGCAGCAACTGCCTTCAGCCCTGCGCTTTGCCCAGCATCTGCGCGACCTTGCTTTCCAGGTCCACCAGTTTGAAGGGCTTGGTGAGTACCTGGGTCAAACCCGTGCTGAAGCCTTCGCCCAGCACCATGCTTTCCGCGTAGCCGGTGATGAACAGCACCCGCAGCGCGTCCAGGCGCTGGCGCGCGGCATCGGCCACTTGCCGGCCATTGAGGCCGCCAGGCAGGCCAACGTCGGTCACCAGCAGGTCGATCACCGCCCCCCTTTCCAGGACGCGCAAGGCTGAAGGCCCGTCTTCGGCTTCCAGCACCTGGTAGCCCGCGGCCCTCAGCGCGTCGATCACCGGCAAGCGCACCGTCGCCTCGTCGTCCACCACCAGAATCCGCGCGTTCTCGGGGCGGCGGAGCACCACAGGCAGTTCGCTGGGTTCACTGTGAGGTTCGACCCGGCCGATGAAGCGTGGCAACAGCAAGCGGAACCGACTGCCCGCGCCCTCCTCGGAAATGACCTCGACCTGCCCGCCTGACTGGCGCACGAAGCCGTGCACCATCGACAACCCCAGCCCGGTGCCCTGGCCGATGGGCTTGGTGGTGAAGAACGGGTCGAAGATGCGCTTGATGTCCGCGGCGGCAATACCGGTACCGGTATCGGACACGGTCACCGCCACGTACTCGCCGGCCGCCAGTTCGAGGCGGCTGGCGGCGAAGGCATCGAGCGCCACCATCTGGGTGGTGATGCTCAGTTGGCCGCCATCGGGCATGGCGTCACGGGCATTGATGGCCAGGTTCAGCAGCGAGCTTTCCAGTTGGGCGGCGTCGATCTTGGCGATGCCCAAGGCCGGGTCGGTGCTGATGTGCACCGCGATGGCCGGGCCAACCGCTCGGCTGATCAGGTCTTCCATGCCATCGACCAATTCGTTGATGGCAGTGGGCTTTGGGTCCAGTGTCTGGCGGCGGGAAAACGCCAGCAGCCGCTGAGTCAGGGCTGCGGCACGCTTGGCGGACACGTGGATGGCGGCGAGCAGCTTGGCGACGCTGGCGGGCTGCTCCTGCCCCAGCTTGCGTTCCAGCAGCTCGGCACTGCCAAGAATGCCCGCCAGCAGGTTGTTGAAGTCGTGGGCGATGCCCCCGGTGAGCTGCCCCAGCGCTTCCATCTTCTGCGACTGGCGCAGGGCCTCATGGGTATGGACCAGCTCCTGAGTGCGCTGGGCCACACGCTCCTCGAGGTGTTCGTTGGCCTGTTGCACCTGGCGAAACAGCTGGGCGTTGTCGATGGCGATGGCGGCGTTGGCCGCCAGAGACACCATCAACCGTTCGTGCCGGGCGGTGAAGCGCCCAGGCTGGGGGTGGCCGAAGAACAGCCCACCGAGGACCTTGCCGGTACGCGACACCACGGAAATGGCCAGGTAGCTGCGCACTGGCAAATGCCCCCTGGGCATCCCTCGGTGAGGCTCCGACAGCCCGTACCGGGGGTCGGCGAGAATATCTTCGGAACGCACCACCCCCTCGTTCAGGAAGGTGGGGGAGAAGATCGCGGTGGCACGCGGGTGCCCCAGTTTCTCGAAGTCGGCGCGCTCGGCACCGGACAGGGTATACAGTTTCAGGTATTCGCCCGTCTCGTCCAGCACGTTGTGGAAATAGGCGCCGAACGCAGCATCGACTAGGTCGGTGCCGGCATCGGTGAGCGCCTGGACGATGCGTTCCAGGTTGAGGTCGCTGGCAAAGGTGGAATTCAGTGCACGCAGGATGCCCAGGGTGCGGGTTTCCTGTTCCAGCGCGTTTTCGGCTTGTACACGGTCGGTGACATCACGGCCCTGGTTGAGAATACCCACCACCGCGCCCTGTTCATCGCGCAGTGGGGTGAGGCTGTAGTTCCACCAGGTTTCAATGCGTTGCCCATCACGCAGGATAGGCAGCATCTGCTCATAGACCGATACCCCTTGCCCGGTCTCGAACACCCGGTCCAGTTGCGGGCCCAGAATGTGCCAGAAGCCGGGCCACACGTCACGGGCCGGCTGGGTCAGCGCCCAGGGGTGCTGGTCGGCCGCCAATGGCAGCCAGGCGTCGTTGTACAGCACCAGGCAGTCGCGCGACCAGAAGATGGCGCTGGGTACCGTGCAGTCCAGGCACAGCGCCACGGCCCAGCGCAACGGCTGCGGCCAGTCCTGGGGAGCGCCCAGCGGCGAGCCGCGCCAATCGAATGTGCGCAGGCGCTGGCCCTGCTCCCCACCGGACGACAGGAAGTGAAGCGTGGCGGCAACGGGCGAAGCGGTCTGGGACATGATGGGGTTCGGCTGGCCGGGAAAGTGCAACTCTACCCAAGAAGCGCTGCAAGGCACAGCACGAAGGCGCAACATCTGCTACACCCTAGTATTGCCGTGGATCAATGGCAGGCGCCATGGGTTGCGGTACAAGGACATCAGCGGCCCTCGTCGCTGCTCAAGGAGGATTCACGCATGGCCAATGTCAAACTGCTCGCCGGTGATTTTCTGCACGGCGAAGCCCACTACCACGACGGTTTCCTGAACCTGCAGACGCCGCTGGTGCCCTGGCCCGGGCTGAACCTGCCGGTGGCCGCCATCGACAGCCTGGAGGCAGTGGGCGGCGACGCGCAGATCACCTTCATTCTCGCCCTGAAGGATGGCCGCAAGCTGAGCGGGCTGACCGACGCTGCGACCTTCGACCGCCTCAAGCGGCGCCACACCGCCTGAGCCCGCTCAACCGGTGACCCGCAGGTTGGCCTCGATCAATTCGGCGCAGGGCACCGGCCTCTGGCGCGGCTTGCTGTGGCAAAAACTGGAGCGTTCATTCAGCGGCGACGGTCTGTCGCCAAAGGCGGGAGGACATGACAAAACAAGCATGACGGGATGCGCCCCTTGCAGGCGCACCCCGTGTTACATCAGGCGGTGCGACGAATCAGGCGTTCTGATCCCAGGGGCGGTCGCCCTGCTCGTCCTTGATGCGGGTCGGCAGGCCCATCAGGTCCAGCGCCTTGAGGAACGGCTCGGCTGGCAGCTCCTCGACGTTGGCCATGCGCTGCACGTCCCATTCGCCACGGGCCACCAGCAAGGCAGCAGCCACAGGTGGTACACCGGCGGTGTAGGAGATGCCCTGGCTGTCGGTCTCGGCGTAGGCTTCCTCGTGGTCGGCCACGTTGTAGATGAACAGCTCGCGTGGCTGGCCATCCTTGCTGCCTTTGACCAGGTCACCGATGCAGGTCTTGCCGGTATAGCCCGGTGCCAGCGACGAAGGGTCGGGCAGCACGGCCTTGACCACTTTCAACGGCACCACTTCCAGGCCTTCGGCGGTCTTGACCGGCTGTTCGGACAGCAGGCCCAGGTTCTTGAGCACCGTGAACACATTGATGTAGTGCTCGCCGAAGCTCATCCAGAAACGCACGTTGGGCACGTTCAGGTTCTTGGAGATCGAGTGCACTTCGTCGTGACCGGTCAGGTACAGGTTCTGCGAACCCACCACCGGCAGATCATCGGTGCGCTTGACTTCGAACATGGTGTTGCTGGTCCACTGGCTGTTCTGCCAGCTCCACACCTGCCCGGTGAACTCGCGGAAATTGATTTCCGGGTCGAAATTGGTGGCGAAATATTTGCCATGGGAACCGGCATTGACGTCGAGAATGTCGATCGAATCAATGCGGTCGAAATACTGTTGCTGCGCCAGGGCGGCGTAGGCATTGACCACGCCCGGGTCGAAACCGACACCCAGAATCGCGGTGATGTTCTTCTGCTGGCATTCCTCGAGGTGTTTCCACTCGTAGTTGCCGTACCAGGGCGGGGTCTCGCAGACCTTGCCCGGCTCTTCGTGAATGGCGGTGTCCAGGTAGGCAACGCCCGTATCGATGCAGGCACGCAGCACCGACATGTTGAGGAAAGCGGAACCGACGTTGATGACGATCTGCGATTCGGTCTCGCGGATCAACGCCTTGGTGGCTTCGACATCCAGTGCGTTCAGCGCGAAAGCCTGGATATCGGCGGGTTGCTTGAGGCTACCCTTGGCCTTGACGCTGTCGATGATGGCCTGGCATTTGGAGATGTTGCGCGACGCGATGGCAATACGACCGAGTTCGTCGTTGTGCTGCGCGCACTTGTGGGCCACCACCTTGGCGACACCTCCTGCACCAATGATAAGTACGTTCTTCTTCAATTTCTTTACTTCTCCTTCAACCGCCAGCTCAGGACAGGCTGGACAGGTAATCGTCAAAACCAAACTCGCGAACCACCTCGACTGTACCGTCGAGTTGTTTCACTACGATGGACGGCATTTTCAGGCCGTTGAACCAGTTTTTCTTCACCATGGTGTAGCCGGCGGCGTCAACGAACGACAGGCGGTCACCAATGGCCAGCGGGCGCTCGAATTGATATTCGCCGAAGATGTCGCCCGCCAGGCAGGATTTGCCGCAGACCATGTAGGTGTGTTCGCCGCTGCTGGGGGCCAGCTTGGCATTGAGGCGGTAGATCAGCAGGTCGAGCATGTGCGCTTCGATGGAACTGTCGACCACGGCCAGGTGCTTGCCGTTGTACAGGGTGTCCAGCACGGTGACTTCCAGCGAGGCGCTCTGGGTGATGGCCGCCTCGCCGGGTTCCAGGTAGACCTGCACGCCGTACTTCTCGGAGAACGCCTTCAGGCGCGCGCAGAACGCGTCCAGGGCATAGCCTTCACCGGTGAAGTGAATACCGCCGCCCAGGCTCACCCATTCCACCTTGTGCAGCAGGTGGCCGAAGCGTTCCTCGATGGTGCCCAGCATCTGGTCGAACAGGCCGAAGTCACCGTTCTCGCAGTTGTTGTGGAACATGAAGCCGGAGATCTGCTCGATCACCGCTTCAACCTTCACCGGGTCCCATTCGCCCAGGCGGCTGAACGGGCGGGCCGGGTCGGCCAGCAGGTAGTCGGAACTGCTGACTTGCGGGTTGACGCGCAGACCGCGCACCTTGCCCTGGCTGGCTTCGGCGAAACGCTGCAACTGACCGATGGAGTTGAAGATGATCTTGTCGCAGTTATCGAGCATTTCCTCGATTTCGTCGTCGGCCCAGGCCACGCTGTAGGCATGGGTCTCGCCTGCGAATTTCTGCCGGCCGAGCTTGAGCTCGTAGAGCGACGACGAGGTAGTGCCATCCATGTACTGCTGCATCAGGTCGAAGACCGACCAGGTGGCGAAGCACTTGAGTGCCAGCAGGGCCTTGACGCCGGAGTGCTCGCGCACGTAGGCGATCTTCTCCATGTTGCGCACAAGCTTTTGTTTGTCGATGAGGTAGTACGGTGTCTGGATCATGTCGAGCCTCCGGCAAGGCCAGGCAAAAAAGGACGCGAATTGTGCCTTCTCTGACCGCATGACGAAAGGGCAGATTGCGTATTTTGCCGCATCACGTCGCCGGGTGCCCGCCAAACGGGCGTCGATCACACGCCCGGGCGATAAATGGGTGCCTCCTGGGGGGGCTCAGCCGCCGTTGCAGTCAAAGTGCTCGGTGCGTGCCACGTGCTTGCCATGATCGTTGACCAGATCCACGTGCATGGCCACCCCCAGGCTGGACTCCTGCAACTGGTAGTGCTCATCGGGCTTGAAGCGCGGGTAGGTCAAGCTGGCGTGGCAGGTGCGGTCGTCCACGTAGACACTGTTGGAGGCATAGACCATCACCTGCAGGCTGTGCTTGCCCGGCGGTACCTGAAAGTAGCGGCCGTCGCGCAACGGCTGGCCGTCCAGCTTTTCCGCCAGCATGCTGTTGCGCGCTTCTTCCTGCAGCCCCACCCAGGCATCGTGGGGGTCGGGTTTTGGCAGGTTGCCGGCACAGGCTGACAACAGGGCTGTCAGGCCCAGGATGGGTAAAAGCGTCAGTGCTTTTGTGTTCATGGTGATCCTCACAGGGTAGATGGCAATGGCCCCATAGTGGCGACGGCCGGCCACGCAGCGCCAATGAATCACCATGAAACGAATTTCAGCCCCGTGATAGGAAAGCCCATGCCTGGCGCCCCGCCTGGCACAGTGAGGCATTCCTGTCACTTATTCCTCAAAGACATATAAAACAATTAAATAATATTAGAGAAGCATAAGAACTCTGCGTATTCTCCCGCCCCGCAGACGCCCTGTGCTGATGGAATAGCGCCGCGAACTTTTTATGTTCCATCGACCTGTTTTCTACTACCAAAGTACTGCTCCACCCCTGCTTTGGTATTGAATAAAACCGCTCGCATGTTTTGCCTATTCGCGGGCTGATCCTGAACACCAGCGTCTTGCCTGTTTTATTCACATTACGCTCGCAACGCTTTATTCCAGCACACTCTGGAAGGCACCCGCGCGACTATCGAAACTTGGGTTTGGGGGTTTATGCATCATGAAATTCAAACAGGCTCTTCTGGGCCTTGCGGTGGCCACCTGCTGTTTAAGCGCCATGGCCCAGGCCGCCGAGGCACCCATTCGCATCGGCTACCAGTTGCCCCTGACGGGTAACACCGCCCAGTACGGCCAGGACTTCAAGGTGGCGGCACAGATCGCCCTCAAGGATTTCAACGCCTCAGGCCGCCTGCCGGTGCCCGTGGAGATCGATTTCGAGGACTCGCGCTCCGACGCCAAGGAGGCCGTGTCCATCGCCCGCAAGTTCGCCGATGACCCGAGCATCGTCGGTGTGCTGGGGGATTTCACATCCACCGTGTCCATGGCCTCGGCCCAGGTATACGCACGCGCCGGTGTGCCGCAGTTGTCGCAGACGGCGTCGCACCCTGACTACACGAAGATTTCCAAGTGGCAGTTCCGCAACATCATCACCGAGAACCAGGAAGGCCCGTTCAACGCCGACTGGATCGCCAGCCAGGGCTATAAAAAGGTCGCGGTGATCGGCGAGCAGACCGACTGGGGCCAGTCCGCGGTGCAGGCCTTCGAGAAGAAAGCCCAGGCCAACGGCACGCAGGTGGTGTTCTCCGAGTACTTCAACCGCGGCATCCCGGATTTCCGCTCATTGATCACCAAGCTCGACCGTGAGCACCCGGACGCGATCTACGGCGCGATCTTCTACGAAGACGCGGCGCAGTTCCTCAAGCAACTGCACCAACTGGGCGTGACCGCGCCGGTATTCGCCAGCTCCGCGGCCTACAGCGAGCAACTGCTCAAGCTGGCGGGCAAAGACGCCGACGGCTTGCGCGTCAGCTCCACGTTCGTGCCCACGGTGGACAGCGATAACGTGCGGCACTTCGTCAGCGAATGGAAACAGGCGCGCAACGGTGAGGAACCAGGGCAGTTCCCGGCCCAGGCCTACGATGCCACGCGCATCATGCTCGACGCCGTCGCCCATGCGTACCCGGCACCCACCCGGGAAAAGGTGCGCGACGCATTGGCGCAGACCAAAGACTTCCCCGGTGTAACAGGCACGACAACTTTCGGACCTGATCGTGAACCGCAGAAGTCCTTGGTCAAAGTACAAGTGGTGGATGAGCATTTCGCGCCCCTGGCCAATTGAAAGAATAGGGCAGGCGCACTTAAAAGTTGCCTCCCCGGTTAATAAACGGTTCTTCAGGCCACCCGGCACACTCCCCGCGGCGGCCTGAACTTCGCGGGCTGTCAGAGGCGTTTCTGGTGATCGATTTATATTATGTACAGCAACTGGTGATCGGTTTATCCCAAGGGATGATCTATGCCCTGGTGGCTATTGGCTTCACGCTGATTTTCGGGGTGCTCAACGCGGTCAACTTCGCCCACTCCGAGGTGTATACGGTAGGGGCCGTGGCCGGGTTGTTCCTGATAGGTGCCTCTTCACCTCCCCTGGCCGCAGTCATTCTGCTGGTAGCGGTGGTGGGTGCGCTGGCCGGCCTCGGCCTGGAGCGCGTGGCGTTCAAACCGTTCCGCCGGTTCGCCGACGAGGCCTCGCTGAAATCACGAGCCATGCGTGAGTCAACCCTGATGTCGTCGCTGGCGGTATCGATCATCGTGCGCGAAGGCCTGGAACTGGCCATGGGTTCACAGATGCAGCCGGTGCCCGCCAATTACCTGCTCAACACCCCCATCGTCTTCGCAGGCATCACCATTGTCAGCGGTGACATCGTGATTTTCGGGGTGTCGGCCGTGCTGCTGGTGGGCCTGCAACTGCTGCTGAAGAAAACCCGCATGGGCCTGGCCATTCGCGCCGTGTCCAACAACCCGTTGGGGGCCAAGTACAGCGGCATCAATGTCGACCGCACCATCGTTTCCACCTTCGTGCTGGGTTCGCTGATGGGAGCGGTGGCCGGCCTGCTGGTCAGCCTGTACTACGGCTCGGTGTACCCCTCCATGGGCTTCGCCCCCGGCATCAAGGCGTTCGTGGCCATGGTCATGGGCGGGCTGGTGTCGATTCCCGGTGCCGTGGCCTGCGCGTTGATCCTGGGCGTGGCGGAAAGCATGGCGACCACTTTCATGCCCTCGGCCTGGGCCGACATGGTGCCGTACCTGTTCCTGATCGTGACACTGGTGTTCTTCCCCCGCGGCCTGTTTGGCGGAGGGCGCGAGCGTGTCTGACCGTCTCTTTTCCCGTTGGCCGCTACTGGCCTTGCTGCTGGTGGTGTTCGCCATCGTGCCAGCCGGGCTGTACCTGCATGGCGGTGGCTATGGCTACCAGTTGGCCTGCCTGGTACTGATCTTCGCCCTGCTCGCGGCCTCCCTGCACCTGGTGTCTGGCGTCGCTGGCCTGTTGCACCTGGGCCAGGCCGCATTCTACGGCGTGGGGGCCTACGTCGCGGCGCTGGCCGGGGTGACCTGGCACGTGCCGTTCTGGCTGGCCATGCCTCTGGCGGGCCTGGGGTCGGCGCTGATCGCCCTGCTGGTGGCCCTGCCCACCATGCGCCTGGTGAGCATCTACTTCGCGGTGGCCACCCTGGCGATCGGCCAGATGATCTACCTGGTGCTGATGAACTGGGTGCCCGTGACTGGAGGCCCCAACGGCGTCACGCTGTTTTCACCCATGGACCTGTTCGGCCTGGAGGTCACCGGCAATACCGGCATCTACTTCGTGGTCGCCACCACGGTGGCGTTGTCGGTAACGGTGATTCACCGTCTCAGCCACTCTTACTACGGCAATGCGCTGCGCGCGCTGCGCGAGGATGACCAGTGCGCCGCCGCCATGGCCATCGACACCGTGCGGTTCAAGACCCAGGTATTCACCGTAGCCGCCTTTTTCGCCGGCATTGCCGGGGCGTTGTGGGCCTATACCACCGGGTACGTGTCACCCAACGACTTCCGTTTTTCCGAGACCATCCTGGTGCTGGCCATGGTCGTGGTCGGCGGCCTGGGTAGCCTGCCCGGTGCGCTGCTCGGCGCGGTGCTGCTGGTGCTTCTGCCTGAGGCCCTGCGCGGCTTCGGCGACCTGCGCAACATCATCGTCGGCATCGTCATGTTCCTCTCCATCGTCTTCCTGCCCAAGGGGCTGTGCGGTGAGGTGTCGGCACTGTCGCTGGCCCGCGGGGCACTGGGGGGGGCCTGGAAAACCGAAGGTGGCAAAAAGGTGGGGTGGAAATGAAATTGCTCGAATTCAACGGCCTGACTCGCCGTTTCGGTGGCCTGACCGCCGTCGACCACGTGTCCGGCCATGTCGCCGAGGGCGAACTGGTGGGGCTGATCGGGCCCAACGGTGCCGGCAAGACCACCCTGTTCAACCTGTTGACCGGGTTTGTGCCCGCCAGCGCCGGCACGGTGCATTTCAATGGCCACGACATCACCCGCCAGGCGCCGCACAAGGTGGCGCGCCTGGGGCTATCGCGAACGTTTCAGAACCTGCGGGTGTTTCCCAACATGACCGTGTTCGACAACACCTCGGTGGCCGCCACCGGCATTATCGGTCATGGCCTGAGGGCAACGCTGCTGGGCAACCGCCAGCGCGCACAGCAGATTTCCGAACGCAGTTGGCAGGCGCTTGAACGGGTGGGCCTGGCGCACCTGGCCGACCAGTTGGCCGCCAACCTGTCCTACGGCCAGCGCAAGTACCTGGAAATCGCCCGGGCACTGGCCATGCAGCCGCGCCTGCTGGTGCTCGATGAGCCGGCCGCTGGCCTCAATGACACCGAAACCGCGCAACTGGCCGCCTTCATTCGCCAACTCAACGCCGAAGGGCTGAGCGTGATGCTGGTGGAACACGACATGAACCTGGTGATGTCGATCTGCGAACGCATCATGGTGCTGGCCTCGGGGCGCAAGATCGCCGACGGCCTGCCGGCTGCAATCCGCACCGACGCCGCCGTACTGGAATCCTACCTGGGGGCCGATGAGCCATGAACATCCTCGATATTCAGGCGCTGCGCATCAACCTGGGCACCCACGACATTCTGCATGGCATCGACCTGGCTGTGCCCGAGCGCAGCATCATTGCCGTGCTGGGGGCCAACGGCGCGGGCAAGACCACCCTCATGCGCGCCATCTCCGGCATCTACAAGCCCAGCAGCGGGCGCATTCTGGTAGGCGGCGAGAACATCGCCGGGCTACCCAGCCACGCCATCGTCGGCCGGGGGGTACTGCAGACCCCGGAAGGCCGGCAGATATTCTCCACCATGACCGTGCGCGAGAACCTCATCATCGGTGGCGGGCCCCACGGCCTGACCGAGCTGGACTACGTGCTGGGGCTGTTTCCGGTGCTGGGCCAGCGCCTGGACCAACTGGCCGGCTCGCTGTCGGGTGGCGAACAGCAGATGCTGTGCATTGGTCGCGCGCTGATGCGCAAGCCGCGCCTCTTGTTGATGGATGAGCCCTCGCTGGGGCTAGCGCCCAGGGTGGTCAGTGAAATCTTCCAACTGGTGGAACAGATAAGGGCCAGCGGCCTGACCGTGCTGCTGGTGGAACAGAATGCCCGCGCGGCCCTGCGGGTGGCCGATCATGCCGCGGTGCTGGACAACGGCCGCATTACTCTGGAAGGCCCTGCGCAGCAGGTCGCGGCCGACCCGCGCATCGTCCAGGCTTACCTCGGAGGTCATACCCATTGAACATTCAACACGCCACCAACGCCCTGGCTACCCAACGCCTGCGTGAAGAACTGGCCTACTTGCGCCTGCCTGCCAACCCGTGGCCCAGCCTGGGTACCCCGGCGGGCAGCAGCGACATCGCCGACGTGGCAATCATCGGCGCCGGCATGTTCGGCATTGCCGCAGCCGTAGCGCTACGGCTCAAGGGCATCGACAACCTGCGCCTGTTCGATGACAGCCCCCAGGGCCATAGCGGCCCCTGGACCACCTATGCGCGCATGCGCACCCTGCGCTCGCCCAAGGAACTGCCCGGGTTGGCGCTGGGCATTCGCGCCCTGACCTTTCGCGCCTGGTATGAGGCGGTGCATGGCGTGCAGGCCTGGGAGCAGTTGTACAAGATCCCCAATGGCACCTGGCAGGATTACCTGGGCTGGATCGCTGAAGCGTTCGACTTGCCGATTGAACATGACACGGCCATCAGCACCTTTGCCGTCGACGCCCAGGGCGTCACGCTCAAACGCGCCGATGGCGGCCAGGTGCGGGCACGGCGCCTGGTCATCGCCAACGGCCGCGCCGGGGCCGGCGGGCCGAGCATCCCGGCCTTCATCGATGAGCGGCTGTTCCCCCGCCTGGCGGCCCACACCTGCGACCCGGTGGACTTCGCCGCGCTGGCCGGGCGCCGGGTGGCGGTGATCGGAGCGGGGTCATCGGCCTGGGACAACGCGGCCACGGCCCTGGAGCATGGCGCTGCACAGGTGACCATGTACGCCCGTCGAGCCTGGCTGCCGCAGATCAACAAGGCACGGGCGTCCACCTACCCGGGCTTTGTCGAGGGCTGGCACAGCCTTGCGCCCGAACAGCAATGGGCGCTGGCCAGCTACCTTGACGATACCCCGCCGCCGCCACCCCACGAAACCGTGTTGCGCACCCTGGCGGCGGGGGGCGAGCGCTTCACCCTGCACTTGGCGTCACGCTTGCAGGACGTGCGTGAAGCCGACGGCCGGGTGCGCCTGCAACTGTCCGAGCACACCGACCATGCCGACTTCCTGATCGTGGGCACCGGCTTTCGCGTGGACCTTGCCGGTGCCCCGCTGTTCGCCGAGGTGGCTGACCGCGTCGCCCTGTGGCGCGACCGCTTCGAACCGGCACGCGCCGGGCAACGGCCACACCTGGGGTTGTACCCCTGGCTAGGGGATGGTTTCGAGTTGCAGGAGCGGGACGCAGGCCCCGGCCCGCTCAACCGCGTGCACCTGCTCAACCACGCCGCGAGCTTGAGTTTCGGCGCGGTGGCCTCGGATATTCCGGCGATCAGCACGGCAGCCGAGCGGCTGGCTTCGCGTATCGTGGCGCATGTGTTTGCCGAAGGGTTCGCAGGGCACCTGGGGTATTTGCGGGCGTGGGAGGCTGAGTGGGAGTTGGAGCCCACGCCCTATCTGCAGCGTGGCGCGTAGCACCTGAAGCATCCGCGGCAACGCGGTCGGTCTGGCAGCCCTCTTCCCGAGCTTCGCCCGGTCCCACAGGGTTGCGATGGCTGCTTCTAAAGATGACGCGCGTGCCGTTGTGGGACCGGGCGCAAGCTCGGGAAGCGGGCAACGCGGTCGATCTGGGAGCCCTCTCCCCGAGCTTCGCCCGCTCTACAGGGTTGCGATGGCCGCTGCTTGGTGGCGTGCAAGCGCCGAAGCAGACACTGCCTGTGTCATTGCAATGCCGCCCACCCATACCGAACTTCCGCCAAGGTGACCCCGCCCCTGGCCAATGTACGTTGGCTGCCGGGCTCTTCGGCCCAGCCCGCTCGGCGATAGAAGCGGATCGCCCGCTCATTGTCGGCCAGCACCCACAGGGTCAGGCGCCAGTGACCGTGGTCGGCCAGGCGTTGCAGCCTGGCCTTCCACAAGGCCAGCCCGACGCCGGTTCCCCAGTGCTCAGCCAGCACGTAGAGGGCCATGACCTCACCGGCATTGTCCGCAGCGGCATCCTCATCGCGGCCGGCCCCCACATCGATCCACCCCACCACCTGCCCGTCCACCTCCGCGACCAGGACGTTGGTGTCACCGGCACTGATCGAGCGCGCCCAGAATGCTTCCCGTTGCGTCAGTGTGTTGGTCAGCGAGGCGAGGAACGCGGCAGGCATCAACTGGCGATAGGCGTGCTGCCAACTGCTGACGTGCACGTGGGCGATGGCTGGGGCATCGGCGGGTATGGCATCGCGGATCATCGAAGGCGTCCTTCTTCGGCAGTAGGGGCAAGCCACTTACTGTAGCGAAGACTGGGCACGTTAGCGGGCGAAGGTTGGCTGAAACGGGGCGCAAGCTGGCACAATGTCCAGCCGCCCCGCCTGGACGCCGCCCCACCATGCCCCTGTTCAACCGCCTCAGCACTTTCAGCGCCCAGGCAGGGCGTGCCTTGGCCCTGGTATGGGGCACCTCGCGCGCACTGTTCATCGGCCTGGTCCTGGCCACCCTGGCGGCAGGTGTGCTGCCCGCCCTGGCGGCCTGGATAGGGCAGCGCATCGTCGATGCCGTGGTCCAGGCCATGCAGGTGCACGCCAGCGGCAGCCAGGCGCCGGTGTGGCCGGTGCTGCGCTATGTGCTGGCCGAAGCCGGGGTGCTGGCCCTGCTGGCCGCCGCGCAACGTGGCCTTTCCGTGCAGCAGGCGTTGCTGCGGGTACAACTGGCGCAAAAGGTCAACCTGCTGATCCTGGAAAAAGCCCAGACCCTGTCGATGCTGCAATTCGAGGACTCGGCGTTCTACGACAAGCTGGTGCGGGTACGCCGCGATGCCTCTACCCGCCCTCTGGGGCTGGTGACCAAGGGTCTGGGGCTGGTGCAGAACCTCATCTCGCTGATCAGCTTCGCGGTACTGCTGGTGCATTTCTCGCCCTGGGCCTTGGCCATTCTGGTGCTCGGTGCCCTGCCCGTGTTCTTCGCCGAGGCTCACTTTTCCGGCGATGCCTTCCGCCTGTTCAAGCGCCGCGCGCCGGAGACGCGCCAGCAGGGCTACCTGGAAGCGCTGCTGTCTCAGGAAGCGCATGCCAAGGAGGTCAAGCTGTTTGGGCTGGCACCGCTGCTGCTGCAACGCTACCGAGACAACTTCACCCGCCTGTACGCCGAGGACCGCCGCCTGACCCTGCGCCGCGACGGCTGGGGCTTCGCCCTGGGGTTGCTGGGCACCGCCGCGTTCTACCTGGCCTATGCCTGGGTGGTACTGGACACCGTCAAGGGCCAGACCAGCCTGGGCCAGATGACCATGTACCTGGTGCTGTTCAAGCAGGGCCAGAGCGCGATCACCGCCAGCCTGGCCGCCATTGCCGGGCTGTACGAAGATGGCCTGTACCTGTCGGACCTCTACGAATACCTGGCCCATGAAAGTGTGCAGCCCCGGGGCCACCTGACGGCGGGCGCACGGCCTGGCGACGGGCTGCGGTGCGAAAACCTGGGCTTTCGCTACCCGGACGCGGCCCGGGACACGCTCAGCGCCATAGACCTGCACCTGGCACCGGGCAAGAGCCTGGCCCTGGTGGGCGAGAACGGCTCGGGCAAGACTACCCTGATCAAGTTGCTGACCCGCCTGTACACGCCCGGCCAAGGCCGCATCCTGCTCGATGGCAGCGACCTGCAGGACTGGGACGAGCAGGCCCTGCACCAGCGTATCGGGGTCATTTTCCAGGACTACATCCGCTACCAGATGACCGTCGGCGAGAACCTCGGCGTGGGTGACGTCAATGCCTTCGATGACCGCGAGCGCTGGTCCGAAGCGGCGGCACAGGGTATCGCCGCCGAGTTCATCGAGCGCCTGAGCGATGGCTATGGCACCCAACTGGGCCGCTGGTTCGTGGGGGGCCAGGAACTGTCAGGTGGCCAATGGCAGAAAGTGGCCCTTTCACGGGCCTACATGCGCCGTGATGCCGACATCCTGATCCTCGACGAACCCACCGCTGCCCTGGACGCGGGCGCCGAAGCGGCAGTATTCGAGCATTTCCGCGAGTACGCCAAGGGGCGCATGACCCTGCTGATCTCCCACCGTTTTTCCAGCGTGCGCAGCGCCGACCATATCATCGTGCTGGACCAGGGCCGCATTGCCGAACAGGGCAACCACGAGCAACTGATCGCAGGCGGCGGCCGCTACGCCGAACTGTTCGACATTCAGGCGCAAGGTTACCGGTAAGCCGGGGATGTGGGCCGATTGCAATCGCGGTGGCCGATTGCTTCAATGTCGGCCACCTTGAACACGCACTAAGGGCCACCATGATCGAGTTGAACCAGGTTACCGCCTTCCAGCAGGAAAACCGTGTTTTCGACCAACTGTCGCTGCACATCGGCTACAACGAGCGGGTCGCTATCCTGGGCCCCAACGGTGCCGGCAAAAGCACCCTGCTGAAGCTGATCAACCGCGAGCTCTACCCGGTGGAGCGGCCCGGCAGCTATTTGCGCCTGTTCGGCCATGAAACCTTCAACCTGTGGGACCTGCGCGCCAAGATCGGCTTCGTGTCCCAGGACATGCAGGAAGACTACACCCCCTACACGTCGGCCCTGGACGTGGTGATCTCCGGCTTTTTCGGCGCCATGGGCACCCACGCCCACCTGCGCCCCGACGCCGAGCAGACCGCCCGCGCCCGCGAACTACTGGGCCAGTTGGGCATGCAGATCGATGAGCAGCGCATGTTCCAGCGCCTGTCCACCGGCCAGAAGCGCCGCCTGCTACTGGCTCGCGCCCTGGTGCACAACCCGCGGGCGCTGATCCTCGACGAACCCACCGCCGGTCTGGACATGGGCGCCAGCATGAGCCTGCTGAGCCTGATGCGCGACTTCTGCCACGATGACCGCGCCATGATCATCACGACCCACCACATCGACGAAATCATTCCCGAGATCGAGCGCGTGGTGCTGATCCAGCAAGGTCAGGTGATTGCCGATGGGCCCAAGGCGCACGTGCTGACCAGTGAGCGGCTGTCCGAGTTGTATCAAACGTCGTTGCAGGTGAGTGAACAGGGAGGGTGGTATCGGTGCTGGCATGGGTGAAGATTAAGGTGGGCCTACTGGACGCCAGGCTCCAGACGGTCTAAGTATCAAGGCAACCCTAAAAACAAGAAGCCTGGCCATGAATATCCTCCACGACGACCGGCTGGACGGCGCCCTGCCCGCGGTCGACAAGCAGGGCCTGATCGATGCCCTGACCGCGGCACTGCCCGACCTCGATCTGCTGTACCGCACCGAAGACCTCAAACCCTATGAGTGCGATGGCCTGTCCGCCTACCGCACCACGCCGCTGCTGGTGGCGCTACCCCGGCACCTGGAGGAAGTACAGACGCTGTTGCGTATCTGCCACCAGCGCCAGGTGCCGGTGGTGCCCCGTGGTGCCGGTACTGGCTTGTCCGGCGGTGCCCTGCCGCTGGCCCAGGGCGTATTGCTGGTGATGGCACGGTTCAATCAGATCCTCGACATCGACCCCAACACCCGAACCGCCCGTGTGCAGCCCGGGGTCCGCAACCTCGCCATCTCCCAGGCCGCCGCGCCCCACGGCCTGTATTACGCGCCCGACCCGTCGTCACAGATCGCCTGTTCCATCGGCGGCAACGTAGCGGAGAACGCCGGTGGCGTGCATTGCCTCAAGTACGGGCTGACCGTGCACAACCTGGTCCGGTTGCAGGTGCTGACGGTCGAGGGTGAGCCTCTGACCCTGGGCAGCAATGCCCTCGACAACCCGGGTTTCGACCTGCTGGCGCTGTTCACCGGCTCCGAGGGCCTGCTGGGGGTGGTCACCGAGGTCACCGTCAGGCTGTTACCCCGGCCGCAGGTCGCCAAGGTGCTGCTGGCCGCCTTCGACTCGGTGGAAAAAGCGGGCCAGGCAGTCGCCGATATCATCGCCGCGGGGATCATCCCAGGCGGCCTGGAGATGATGGACAACCTGGCCATTCGCGCCGCCGAAGACTTCATCCACGCCGGCTACCCGGTGGGCGCCGAGGCCATTCTGCTGTGCGAACTGGACGGAGTTGAAGCGGACGTGCACGAAGACTGCGAGCGCGTGCGGCAGATCCTCGCTGCCGCCGGGGCCACCGAAGTGCGCCAGGCCCGCGACGAGGCCGAACGCGTGCGCTTCTGGGCCGGGCGCAAGAATGCCTTTCCCGCCGTGGGCCGGCTGTCACCGGACTACTACTGCATGGACGGCACCATCCCGCGCCGCGAGCTGGCCAGGGTGCTCAAGGGCATCGCCGCGCTGTCGGTGGAGTATCAACTGCGGGTGGCCAATGTGTTCCATGCCGGTGACGGCAACATGCACCCGTTGATCCTGTTCGACGCCAACCTGCCGGGCGAGCTGGAGCGGGCGGAGGCCCTGGGCGGCAAGATCCTGGAGATGTGCGTGGCCGTGGGCGGCAGCATCACCGGCGAACATGGCGTGGGCCGCGAGAAAATCAACCAGATGTGCAGCCAGTTCAACGCCGAGGAACTGACCCTGTTCCACGCCGTGAAGGCCGCCTTCGACCCGAGCGGCCTGCTCAACCCTGGCAAGAACATCCCCACCCTGCACCGCTGCGCCGAGTTCGGCGCCATGCACATTCACCACGGCCAGGTGCCCTTCCCCGAACTGGAGCGTTTCTGATGAGCCTGGACACGTTGCTCGATGGTGTGCACCAGGCCATCGCCAGCAGAACGCCGCTGCGCCTTCATGGCGGCGACACCAAGGCCTTTTTGGGACGGCCCACCGCTGGCACGCCGCTGGATACCCGGGCCTGGCGCGGTATCGTCAGCTATGACCCCACGGAACTGGTGGTGACCGTGCGCGCCGGCACCCCGGTAAGCGAGTTGCTGGCCGCCCTGGACGAGGCCGGGCAGGCATTGCCGTGCGAATCACCCGACTTCGACGGCAGGGCCACGGTGGGCGGCATGGTCGCCGCCGGCCTGGCCGGGCCACGACGGCCCTGGAGCGGCGCGGTACGCGATTTCGTCCTCGGCACGCGGGTCATCACGGGGTTGGGCCAGCACCTGCGCTTTGGTGGCGAGGTGATGAAGAACGTCGCCGGCTATGACCTGTCACGGCTCCTGGCCGGTAGCTTCGGCAGCCTGGGGCTGATCACCGACGTATCGCTGAAGGTCTTGCCCAAGCCGCGCTGCAGCGCCAGCCTGGTGCTGGACATCGGCCCTGGCGATGCCTTGCAGCGCCTGACCGAATGGGGCCAGCAGGCATTGCCCATCAGCGGCGCCTGCCATGACGGCCAGGTGCTGCACCTGCGCCTGGAAGGCGGTGAAGGCAACGTCGCTTCGGCCAGCGACCGTCTGGGTTGCCGCAGCGCCGATGCCGCGTTCTGGCAGGACCTGCGCGAGCATCGCCTGCCCTTCTTCGCCGATGCGCGGCCGCTGTGGCGCCTGTCGCTACCCTTCGATATCGGCCTGCTGGACCTGCCTGGGAAACAGCTGCTGGACTGGGGCGGCGCCCAGCGCTGGCTGAAGTCCGACGCCGATGCCGATCACATCCGCGCCCTGGTGAGCGCGGCCGGCGGCCACGCCACCTGCTTCACGCCAGGCCGTCTGGACTCGCCCTTCCAGCCCCTGGCCCCGGCGTTGCTGCGCTATCACCAGCAACTCAAGGCGCGCCTGGACCCCCATGGCCTGTTCAACCCTGGCCGTCTGTATTCGGAGCTCTGACCATGCAAACCCACCTCAGCGATCAGGCCCGACTGCTGCCACGCGCCGCCGAAGCGGAAAAAGTGCTGCGCAGCTGCGTGCACTGCGGCTTCTGCAACGCCACCTGCCCTACCTACCAACTGTTGGGCGATGAGCTGGATGGCCCCCGCGGGCGCATCTACCTGATGAAGGAAATGCTCGAAGGCGCGCCCATCACCGCCGCCACCCAAACCCACCTCGACCGCTGCCTGAGCTGCCGCAATTGTGAGAGTACCTGCCCTTCGGGGGTCGAATACCACACGCTGCTCGACATTGGCCGCGACTACCTCGAACAGCAGGTGCCCCGCTCCTTGGGCAGCCGCCTGCTGCGGGGCGGCCTGCGGGCCGTGGTGCCGCACCCCGGGCTGTTCAGCGCCCTGACCCAGGCCGGTCAACGGCTGCGCCCCTGGTTGCCCGGCAGCCTGCAGGCCAAGCTGCCACGCCTGCCCCGCCCGGCCGGGGTACGGCCGGCACCCCGGCATGCACGGCGCATGCTGATCCTGGAAGGCTGCGTGCAACCTGGCTTCTCACCCAATACCAACGCGGCCGCCGCAAGGGTGCTAGACCGCCTGGGCATCAGCCTGGTGCCGACGGCGCAGGCGGGGTGCTGTGGTGCCGTGGACTATCACATGAATGCCCAGGGCACAGGCCTGGACAGGGCACGGCGCAATATCGACGCCTGGTGGCCGGCCATCGAGGCCGGCGCCGAAGCCATCGTGCAGACGGCCAGTGGCTGCGGCGCGTTCATCAAGGAATACGGGACACTGCTCAAGAACGACCCGCACTATGGCGCCAAGGCTCAGCGGGTCAGCGCCCTGGCCAGGGACCTGGTGGAGGTCCTGCGCGAAGCCCCCCTGGAGGGCCTGGCCGTGCACAGCGAACAGCGCCTGGCGTTCCATTGCCCGTGCACACTTCAGCATGCGCTGAAGCTGGGTGGCGCGGTGGAGGGCGTGCTGACGCGGCTGGGCTTCACCCTCAGCGCCGTACCCGACGGGCACCTGTGCTGTGGTTCGGCGGGCACCTACTCAATCACCCAGCCGACCTTGTCGAAGCAACTGCGCGACAACCGCCTCAATGCCCTGGAGAGCGGCAAGCCGGATATCATCGTCACCGCCAACATCGGCTGCCAGACCCACCTGGACGGCGCCGGGCGCACACCGGTGCGGCACTGGATCGAGCTGGTGGATGAAGCCTGCAACGCCACCGCCGTGTAGCAGCGGACCTGGCCGCGTCGGCGGTGCATGCGGTGGGCCTGGGGCCGCGTCGGCGGTACGCGGTGGTCAGGCAGGCGCCGGCACCTTGGCCACTTTCGGGGGGCGGGTGCCCAGCCAGGAAGCGAGCACGATCAGCGCCCCGCCGCACCACGAGACCAGCGTCAATTGCTCACCCAGCCACATCACCGCGAAGCACGCGCCAAACAACGGTTCGGCGCCCATCAACAGTGATGTACGGCTCGGGCGGGTGTGGCGCAGGGCAAAGTTCTGGGCAAAGAACGCGAACAGCGTGCAGAACAGCACCAGGTACCCGGTCAGGCTCCAGAACGCCAGGCTGTGAGGCAAGGCCGGCACACCACCGGTGGTCACCAGCAGGATAGCCAGGCTGCCAAAGCCCACCACGCCGACCTGCACCGCCGTCAGCGCCAGCGCCGGTACCTGGGTGCCCAGCTGCAACTTGCGCGTCGTGCACACCATCAGCGCCCGCAGCAACGCCGCCAGCAGGATCAGCCAATCGCCCGGGTTCAACACCACTTCACGGGCCCCGGTCAGCATCAGCGCCCCCAGCAACGACAGGCCCGCATAACCAAAGGCCTCGCCACTGGGCCGTTGGCCAAACATCGCCCATTCCACCAAGGGCGTGAGCACCACGCACAGGCTGATCAGAAAAGCGGCGTTACTGGCCGTGGTGGTCGCCACGCCGTAGGTCTCCGCCAGGAAGATCGACAGCAGGATGCTCCCCATCATCACCCCCGGCTTCAACGCCGCCCACAAGTGCCCGCGCAACCAGGGCAGCAACAGCACAAACGTCAACAGAAAGCGCACGGTGAGAAACCCCAGTACCGGGTAGAACACCAGAGCACTCTTGGCCACGCCATAGCTGGTGCCCCAGATCAACGCCACCATCAGCAGCATCAGCTCGGCCATTCGCAGTTTCGACATTATCAGACGCCTCTGAGTGGGAATGCCGGAATTATCACCAAGGCCTTTGCCGAGCATTAGCCCGCTTGCCCGGACAACAGTTGTGCGCCGGGTGAACGAATCCCGTCGGCGGCGACTGTTGGGCGGCCAACAGTGGTTGGACAAACTGGCCGCACAACCTCCAGCACCAGGCCGTGAAACCCGCGAAAAACCGCTCTGGCACAGGTGGTACGGCTTTTGCTCCTGACCTGCCAGAGCCAGACTATTCACATAGATGCTCCTCACAGACATTGGACTCTCAGGGGTATTGATATTGAACACGAATGACCGGGCTCGCTACAGCGCCCGCCCGCCTCGCGCACGTACACTTTCCCTGGCCATGGCCGTCAGCGCTGGACTGGCCTTGCTCAACAGCGCCCAGGCTGCCACCGACACCAGCCTCGACACCGTGGTGGTCACCGGCCACGCCCAGACCGACACCCAGGCCGACAAGGAACGCCTCAACCAGGTGGCCGGCGCCACCCATGTGGTGGACAACAAGGAAGTGGAAAAGGGCCGCGCCGCCACTGCCGAGGACGTCCTGGCCTTCCAGCCGGGCGTCTATGCCCAGGCCACCAGCGGCCAGAGCGCGGCCAAGGTGTCGATTCGCGGGTCGGGCATCAACGCTTTCTACGGCGGGTACGCGCTGGGCATCAAGTACCTGTATGACGGCATCCCCGTGACTGGCCCCGGGGGCACCCAGGAAGACCTGCTGGACATGGCCGCCGTCGACCACACCGAAGTGCTGTCGGGCGCCAATGCCTTCGAATACAGCGCCCTTACCCTCGGTGGCGCGATCAACATGGTGACGAACACGGGCTACACCTCGCCGGGGAACTACGTACGCCTGGAAGGCGGCAGCTTCGGCTACAAGAAAGAACAGCTGAGCACCGGCGGCGTGGTCGGCGACAGTGATTATTACCTGTCGATCCTGCACAACGAACGCAAGGGCTACCAGGACGACTCGGCCAACCACGGCAATGACGTGGTGGGCAACTTCGGGCACATCTTCAACGACAAACTGGAAACGCGCTTCACCTTCCGCTACCGCGACGAAGACAACACCAACGCCAGCACCCTGACCAAATACCAGATCAAGCACGACCCCACCGCCAACAATTACCGCTGGGTGCGCAAGAAGCCCGGCACCACCCTGCTGGGCAGCACCACCACCTATACCTTCGACGACAACTCGAAGCTGGAGGTGGGCCTGGGCTACCACCATTACACCTTGACCGACGGCCTGCACTACTACGCCAACCCTGGCCAATGGGACTCCACCGACCTGTCCACCTCGCTGCGTTACCTGCGCAAGGGCGACACGCTGTTCGGCCTGCCAAGCAACACCACCCTGAGCTTCAGCAGCACCGTGCTGATGCCTGGCAACGAGCGGGTGCGCAACCCCGATACCTGGGCGCTGGTGCAGAAGAACAACTTCACTGGCTCGCGAGACACCGTGTTCTCCCTGGGCAACGACCTGCAACTGACCGACCGTACCTGGCTGACCACGGGGTTGTCGCTGGCCAACACCAAGCGCGATGTGCGCGTGACCTATGCCACCAACGCCAACACCAGCGAGTTCCCCAGCGAGGTCAACTACAACGACTGGAACCTGGCCCCGCGGATCGGCTTTCGCTATGCGCTGACCCCGGACGTGCAACTGTTCGGTAACGTCAGCCGCTCCATAGACCCGCCAGTGACCTGGTACTACTCCTCGGGGCCGGTCAGCAACCCCTACGTCCAGCCGCTGCATGCGCAGAAAGCCAACACGGTGGAACTGGGGGTTCGCGGCAGCCAGGGTATCTTCGACGGCAGCTTCACGGTGTACCGTTCGTGGGTGCAGGGCGAGTTGCTGTCAGCGGTGATCGCCGATGCCACCGCCACCTCCAACGAGATCGTCTCCAACACCAACGCCTCGCCCACCATTCACCAGGGCATCGAGGCAGGCCTGAGCACGCTGCTGTGGACGGGCCAGAACGGCAGCACGGTGAAATGGCGCCAGGCCTACACGGTCAACGACTTCTACTTCCGCCACGACGCCACCTTCGGCGGCAATCAACTGCCCGGTCTGCCGCGCCAGGTCTACCAGAGTGCCCTGCAGTACCAGCACCCCAGCGGCTGGTATGGCGAGGTCAACCTCAACCATGCCTCCAGCTACTACGTGGACTTCGCCAATACCGTGAAAGCCCCGGAGTACACCATTTTCGGCGCCAAGGTCGGCTATGAAGCGCCGAGCAAGCGCTGGAGCGTATTCCTGGACGCCCGCAACCTGACCGACAAGCACTACGTGACCGCCTCCAAGACCTCCTACGACCTCAAAGGCGTGGACTCGGACAACTTCTACGTGGGTGACGGCTTTGGCGTCACCACGGGCGTGTCGTACCGCTTCTGACAACCGGACCCTTTCCATGAACCTGAAGAAACTGCACGTCAACCTGTTCGAAATGAACTGCGTGAGCCACATCACCCATGGCCTGTGGGTTCACCCGGACAACAACCGCCACCGTTTCAATGACCTGGACTACTGGACGGAACTGGCGCAACTGCTGGAGGCCGGCGGCTTCGACGCGGTGTTCCTTGCCGATGTGATCGGTACGTACGATGTGTTCCGCAACGGGCCCGAAACAGCCCTGCGCGAAGGCATGCAAATCCCCAGCAACGACCCCATGCTGGTGATCCCGGCCATGGCCGCGGTCACGCGCCACCTGGGGTTCGGGGTGACCTTCTCCACCACCTATGAACCGCCCTTCGCCTTTGCCCGGCGCATGAGCACCCTGGACCACCTGACCAAAGGCCGCGTAGGCTGGAACATCGTCACCTCCTACCTGCCCAACGCCGCGCGCAACTTCGGCCATGACGACGAGGTGCGCCATGACCAGCGTTACGAGATCGCCGACGAGTACCTGGACGTGTTGTACAAACTGTGGGAAGGCAGTTGGGACGACGACGCGGTGGTCCAGGACCGTGAGAACCGGGTCTACACAGACCCAACCAAGGTGCGCTATATCGACCATGTGGGTGACTACTACAAGGTGGCCGGCCCGCACTTGTGCCAGCCGTCACGCCAGCGCACGCCAGTGCTGTTCCAGGCCACCGGTTCGCCAGCGGGTAGCGAGTTCGCCGGCCGCCATGCCGAGGTGGTGTTCACCGGCGGCAAGAGCCACGAGACCATCCGGCGCAACATCCAGACCATGCGCGACAAGGCCGTGGCCCACGGCCGCGCGCCGGACAGCATCAAGTTCGTGGTCATGGCTTCGATCATCACCGGGCGCACCGACGAGGAGGTGGCGCGCAAGCTGCAAGCGTATGGGCAACTCCTGAGCGTCGAGGGGTCCATGGCCCACTTCCAGCTGCCGGTGGACCTCTTGGCCTACCCTCGCGACGAGGTGGTGGCCAATATCATCCGCCGCGAGAAACTGGCCTCGCTGTTTCTCGACTACTTTCCCCAGGACGAAACCGTAGGCCAGGCCCTGGACCGACTGGGCAGCCTGGACCAGGGGTACTTCTTCGTGGCCGGTACGCCACAGGTGGTGGCCGACCGTATCGAACAGTGGCTTGATGAGGACGGCATCGACGGCATCAACCTGCGCCAGTTCATGTCCTTCGAGACAGCGCGCGACTTCATCGAACTGGTGGTGCCGGAGTTGCGCAAGCGCGGGCGTTACCGGGAGGCGTACGAGCCGGGGGAAACCTTGCGCGAGCGGCTGTTCGGCGCAGGCCAGGCGAAGCTGCCGGCCAACCACTTCGCCAGCCGCTACCGCGACCCGCAAGCGCTGAAGCAGCCCGCCCGCCCCCTGCGATTCGAGCAGTAGCGGCAACTGTCTTTTGTGGGCCCTCACCCTGCGGTCTGCCTGGTACTGCGCGTCGTGAGTGACGCGCGTGCCGTTGAGCTCAGGGTGCAACCTCGGGAAGCGGACAATGCATTCGATCTGACGGGCCTCTTCCCGAGCTTCGCCCGGTCCCACAGGGGAATGGGGAAGCGAGGCCTATCAGGCTGTGGGAGCTACTGAACAGGCCGCAAGATCAGTACCGCCAGCGGTGGCAGGTTCAGGGACAGCGAGAGCGGCTGACCATGGCTGTGCACCGGCTCGGTGGCCACCCCGCCGCCATTGCCGTAGTTGGAACCGGCATAGATCTCGGCGTCACTGTTGAGCACCTCTTCCCAGCGCTCGGCAAACGGCACGCCGATGCGATAACCCTCGCGCGGTACCGGGGTGAAGTTGGCCACTACCAACAGCGGCTCGCCACCCTTGCTCCAACGCAGCCACGCAAACACACTGTTGGCCGCATCGTCACCAATCAGCCACTGGAAACCCTGGGGCACGCAGTCCTGGTCATGCAGCGCGGGCTCTTCACGGTACAGGCGGTTGAGGTCGCCCACTAGCTTCTGCACACCCAAGTGGTCGGACTGCTTGAGCAGGTACCAGTCCAGCTCGCTGTCGTGGTTCCACTCGCGCCATTGGCCGAACTCACACCCCATGAACAACAGTTTCTTGCCCGGGTGCGCCCACATGAAGGTCAGGTAGGCCCGCAGGTTGGCGAATTTCTGCCAGCGGTCGCCGGGCATCTTGTCGATCAGCGAGTGCTTGCCGTGCACCACCTCGTCGTGGGAAATAGGCAGGATGAAGTGTTCGGAGTAGGCATAGATCAAGCCGAAACTCATCTCGTTGTGGTGATGGTTGCGGTGAATCGGGTCGTTCTGGATGTAGTGCAAGGTGTCATGCATCCAGCCCATGTTCCACTTGTACGCGAACCCCAGGCCACCTTGCTGCGTCGGCTGGCTGACGCCCGGCCAGGCGGTGGATTCCTCGGCGATGACCAGCGCACCCGGCGCCTCCAGTGCCACCACGTCGTTGAGGTGGCGCAGGAAGTCGATGGCTTCCAGGTTCTCGCGGCCACCGTAGCGGTTGGGGATCCACTCACCCGCCTTGCGCGAATAGTCGCGGTACAACATCGAGGCCACCGCATCCACCCGCAGGCCGTCAACGTGGAAGTGCTTGAGCCAGTGCAGCGCCGAGGCCAGCATGAAGCCGTGCACTTCGGTGCGGCCCAGGTTGTAGATCAGCGTGTCCCAATCCTGGTGGAAGCCTTCCAGCGGGTTGTCGTACTCGTACAGTGCGGTGCCGTCGAAGCGCGCCAGGCCGTGGGTATCGGTGGGAAAATGCGCCGGTACCCAGTCGAGAATCACGCCGATGCCGCCCTGGTGGCAGCGGTCGATGAAGGCGGCGAAATCGTCCGGGCTGCCATAGCGCGCCGACGGTGCGAACTGCGACAGTGGCTGGTAACCCCAGGAGCCACCAAAGGGGTGTTCCATGATCGGCATCAGCTCGATGTGGGTGAAGCCCAGTTGCTGCACATAAGGCACCAGGCGGTCGGCCAGCTCGTGCCAATTATAGTTGCGCACCTCGCCTTCTTCGTTGATCTCGCACTGCCAGGAACCGGCGTGCAGTTCGTAGATCGACAACGGCTTGTTCAGCCCATGGTGTTCGCCGCGTGCCTGCATCCAGGCTTCGTCGCCCCAGGAATGGCTGAGCGGCTGCGCCACCTTGGAAGCGGTCGAGGGCGGTAGTTCGGTGCGAAGGGCAACGGGGTCGGCCTTGAGCGGCAGGACACCTTCGTGGCTGAGCACTTCGTACTTGTAGGTCTCGCCCGGCTGCAGGCGTGGCACGAAGATCTCCCATACGCCTGATGGGTGGCGCAGGCGCATGGGGTGGCGGCGGCCGTCCCAGATGTTGAAGTCGCCCACCACCGACACCCGCCGGGCGTTGGGCGCCCACACGGAAAAGCGCACGCCCTGCACCCCATCGACCGTCACGCACTGGGCGCCGAGGGCGCTGCTGAGGTCGCGATGGTTCCCTTCGGCGAACAAGTACAGGTCCATTTCGCCCAACAGCTCGCCAAAGCTGTAGGGGTCTTCACTGATCTGCTCACCGCCCGCCCACTGCACCTTGAGCAGGTAGGGGCGCTGGTCGGGGAACTGGCCGACGAACAGCCCGGGCACTTCACCCTGCTGCAGTGGCCCACGCTCCTGCTGGGTGTCCTTGTCCAGCACATGCACGCTGAGCGCAGTGGGCAGGTACGCACGAATATATTGCCCGCCCGCCCCATCGGCGTGCGGACCCAGTACCGAAAACGGGTCGCGATGGTCGGCGCGTATCAGCGCCTCGACGTCCGCCTTGGGCGGGAAAGCCCCGACCTTGCCCTGTTCCTTGTGCGCGTTCATTTACTACTCTCCCCTGGTACTCAGTAACCCGAATAGCCCATGCAAAGGCACGGCCAGCCAGCTCGGGCGATTCTCGGCTTCGTATGCGATTTCGTAGCAAGCCTTCTCCAGGCTGAACAGCTCCAGTGCTGCGCGTTCGCCATCGGCGTCCTGCCAGGCATGCGCCAAGCTGGCCGTGGCCAGGCCATAGGCCTCGATGAACGCGTGGCGGGCCTCGTGCAAATAGCGTTTGCCCACGCGCTGGCGGGCCTGCTCGGCTTCGGCGCGGTCGTCCACGCCCTGGGCGTTGCGCATGGCCATGGCGGCAGCGTAGTCGAAGGAGCGCAGCACACCGCTGACGTCCTTGTAAGGGCTGTACTTGGCCCGGCGCTCTTCCAGCGGCCGTGCCGGCTCCCCTTCGAAGTCGATGATGTAGGCGTCGCCCTGCACCACCAGCACCTGCCCCAGGTGCAGGTCGCCGTGCACGCGCATGATCAGCCCGCCGACCGCTTGCTTGCTGAGCTGGTCGATGTGGCTGAGCAGGGATTTGCGTTGCTTGAGCAAATCATCCACCAGGCCACGGTCTTCCTCGACCAATTCGTGATAGTGCTGCTCCAGCAATTGCAGGGCGCGCTCCAGTTGGACACTGACGCTCTTGCTCCAGCCCTGGGCGTCTTTCTTGCCGCTGGGGCTGGCCTTGAAGTCCGGGTTGTCGGTGGGCGCGGCCAGCACCTGGTGCATTTCACCCAGGCGCTGGCCCAACAGCGCGGCGAAATCAGCCAGCTCACCCAACGCGTTGTAATGCTGTTCCTGGTCGGAATGCCCCAGTTGCAACTCGTCGCGGATGGCCCGCTCCAGGTTGTTCTGGGTCCAGGCCCAGGCGTCGCCCTGATTGTTCAGGTAGCCCTGGGCAATCATCAGCAGGTGCGGCAGCCCCTGGTCATCGACTCGGCTGACCGACCCCAGCAGCGGCGAGATATTGGCAAAACCGGCTGCTGTCAGGTAAGCGCCCATTTCCAGTTCCGGGTGGATACCGCCGCTGACCCGGCGGATCATCTTCAGCACCATGCTGCCACCCACCACCACCGAGCTGTTGGACTGCTCGGCAGACAGGTAGCGCACCTCCGGTTCGGCCGCCAGGTTCAGGCGCGCCAGTTCCGGGGTGGCGGTGAAGTGGATCTTGCCTTCGTCACAGGTCAGCACGGTGCCCGCCCTGAAACCCTGGACCACGGCGCGAATGAAACTTTCCAGCACGAAGGCATCGGTGATCAGCCCCACCTGGCGGTTGCGACGCACCCGCGACAACGCCAACTGGTGGGGCAAGGCGCTGCTGGGCTGGTCTTCACCCAGCAAGCCGAAGGGGAATTGGTAACGGCTGACCTGACCGCCGCTGCGCACCTCGATTTCGCTGAGCAGCACCGGGCTGGTGGGCGTGCCGAAGCGTACGCCATAGGCAATGCGGACCTGTTCGATGGCGGTGTCCTTGCCGGCGAACCAGCGGCGTTTGGGCAGGTATTGCGGCAGCGCCTGGGTTTCCAGACTGCTGCGCGACGGTTCTTCCAGGAGCTCTTCCATACGTTTTTTCAACACCAGGGTGAGGAAGTCGGGCAGCGGCTGAGCCGGCTCAACATGCCAGCTGGGCATCTGCGCTTCGGTCGCCAGCAGGAACCAGTAGAAACCATAGGGCGGCAGCGTCAGCAAAAAGTTCAGTTGGCCGATGGGTGGGAACGCGCTGCCACCGAGCATTTCCACAGGCACCATGCCGGCGTACTGGGACAGGTCCAGCTCGGCGGCCTGGGCGGCGCGCGAAACGTTGGCCACGCACAGCACCAGTTCATTCTTGCCGTCGGGGCTGGTGTACTCGCGAATATAGGCCAGGATGCGCCGGTTGCTGGGTGAGAGCATCTTCAGGCTGCCGCGGCCAAAAGCCTTTTGCTGCTTGCGCACGGCCAGCAGGCGCCGAGTCCAGTTGAGCAGCGAGTGAGGGTCATTGGACTGGGTCTCGACGTTCACCGACTGGTAACCGTAGAGCGGGTCCATGATCGGCGGCAGCACCAGGCTGGCCGGGTCGGCGCGAGAAAAACCGCCGTTGCGGTCGATGGACCACTGCATGGGCGTGCGCACGCCATCACGGTCGCCCAGGTAGATGTTGTCGCCCATGCCGATTTCGTCACCGTAGTACAGCGTGGGCGTGCCGGGCATGGACAGCAGGAGGCTGTTGAGCAGCTCGATGCGGCGACGGTCCCGTTCCAGCAAAGGCGCCAGGCGTCGACGGATGCCCAGGTTGATGCGCGCGCGACGGTCGGCGGCGTAGTAGTTCCACAGGTAGTCGCGCTCGCGGTCAGTGACCATTTCCAGCGTCAGTTCATCGTGGTTGCGCAGGAAAATCGCCCACTGGCAGTTGGCGGGAATCTCCGGGGTCTGGCGCAGGATATCGGTGATCGGAAAGCGATCCTCCTGGGCCAAGGCCATGTACATGCGCGGCATCAGCGGAAAGTGGAAGGCCATGTGGCATTCATCGCCGTTGTCACCGAACACATCGCCAAAATACAGCTGCGTGTCTTCAGGCCATTGGTTGGCTTCGGCCAGCAGCATGCGGTCGGGGTAATGAGCGTCGATCTCGGCACGGATCTGCTTGAGCACCTGATGGGTCTCGGGCAGGTTCTCATTGTTGGTGCCGTCACGTTCGATCAGGTAGGGGATGGCGTCCAGGCGCAGGCCATCGATGCCCATGTCCAACCAGTAGCGCATCACCCCCAGTACCGCCTTCATGACCTGCGGGTTATCGAAATTGAGGTCCGGCTGGTGGGAATAGAACCGATGCCAGAAATACTGGCCGGCGACCGGGTCCCAGGTCCAATTGGATTTTTCCGTGTCGAGGAAGATGATCCGCGTACCCGCGTATTTCTGGTCGGTGTCGGACCACACGTAGAAGTCCCGCGCCCGCGAGCCAGGCTTGGCCCGCCGCGCACGCTGGAACCAGGGGTGCTGGTCCGATGTATGGTTGATGACCAGCTCGGTGATCACCCGCAGGCCGCGCTTGTGGGCTTCGGTGATGAACCGACGCGCGTCGGCCATGGTTCCGTAGTCGGGGCTCACGGCCTTGTATTCGGCGATGTCGTAACCGTCGTCTCGGCGTGGCGAGGGGTAGAACGGCAGCAGCCAGATGGTGTTCACGCCCAGCTCGGCGATGTAGTCGAGCTTGTCGATCAGGCCCGGAAAATCACCGATACCATCATTGTTTGAATCGAAAAACGACTTGACGTGTACCTGGTAGATCACCGCGTCCTTGTACCACAAAGGGTCATTGATAAAGGCCGCGGTGCGGGTTTTCTTCGCCATGGGTCAGTCCTTTTCAGAGCGCCGCGCTGATGCGCCAGATGCCGAATGGCTGGTGGCCGGGGTCTATGCGCATCCACTGGGTTTTGCCGTACCAGGTCCAGCGGTGGCCGGTCATGAGGTCTTCGCCCTGGGTGGCGGCGCTGTCATCCAGCCCCAGTTCCCACAGCGGCAGCTCGAAATGGGCTTCCTGGACGTTATGCGGGTCGAGGCTGACCGCCACCAGGATGTAGTTGCGGCGGTCCGCGGTGCGCTTGCCGAAGTACACGATGTTGTCGTTCCAGCACTGGAAGAACGCCAGGCCCAGGTGGGTTTGCAGTGCCGGGTTCTGGCGGCGGATACGGTTGAGCTGGGCGATCTCGGCGATGATATTGCCTGGCTGGGTGTAGTCCCGGGGACGAATCTCGTACTTCTCCGAGTCCAGGTACTCTTCCTTGCCGGGAATCGGCGCCGACTCGCACAGCTCGAACCCCGAATACATGCCCCACAGGCCCGAGCCCATGGTGGCCAGGGCCGCGCGGATGAGGAAACCGGCGCGGCCGGATTCGTGCAGGAAAAACGGGTTGATGTCCGGCGTGTTGACGAAGAAATTCGGCCGGTAGCAGTCGGACCATGGCGGCTGATTGAGCTGGGTGAAGTACTCGGTCAGCTCGGCCTTGGTGTTGCGCCAGGTGAAATAGGTGTAGCTCTGGGAATAGCCGACCTTGCCCAGGCGCGCCATCATCGCCGGTTTGGTGAAGGCTTCGGCGAGGAACATCACATCGGGGTATTCACGGCGCACGTCTTCGATCAGCCATTGCCAGAACGGCAGCGGCTTGGTGTGGGGGTTGTCGACGCGGAAAATCTTCACTCCCTCCTCCACCCATCCCACTACCACGTCTCGCAGCGCCAGCCAGAGGCTGGGCACGGCGTCGGCGGCGTAAAAGTCGACGTTGACGATGTCCTGGTACTTCTTCGGCGGGTTTTCCGCATAGCGGATGGTGCCGTCCGGGCGCCAGCTGAACCAACCCGGGTGCTCCGCCAGCCAAGGGTGGTCCTGGGAGCACTGGATGGCGAAGTCCAGGGCGATTTCCAGGCCGTGCTCGGCAGCCGCTGCCACCAGGTTGCGAAAATCCTCGCGGCTGCCCAGTTGCGGGTGAATGGCCTCGTGGCCGCCGTCGGCACTGCCAATGGCATAAGGGCTGCCAGGATCGTCCGGGCCGGCCTCAAGGGAATTGTTGGGCCCTTTGCGGTGCTTGCGGCCGATGGGGTGGATGGGCGGAAAATACAGCACGTCGAAGCCCATGTCGCGGATCATCGGCAAGCGGTTGTGCACGTCGTTGAAGGTGCCGTGGCGGCCCGCGTCGTCGGTGATCGAACGCGGGAACAGCTCGTACCAACTGGCGAACTGGGCGCGTTCGCGCTCCACTTCCACGGGGAATTCATGGCTCTTGCTCAGGTAGGCCCGCGGGTCGGCCAGGCTCATCAGCGCGGCGGTGTCCTTTTGCAGCAGCAGTGCCACCTGGCCCTCCTGGTCCAGGCCCTGGAACTCGTCATGCAGGTGCATCAGCTGGCGGCGCAGGGTTTCCTCGCTTTTCTCGGCACTCTGCACCAGGTGGCGGCGGCCCTCCTCCAGCTCCAGGCCGATGGGCACACCGGCGGCGTATTTCTTTTCCAGCTCGTAGCGGTAGGTGGCGAACAGGTCGATCCAGGCCTCGATGGTGTACACGTGGCGGCCGACCTGGCTGACGCTGAACTGCCCTTGCCAACTGTCGTTGCCCAGGTCCTTCATGGCCGTGCTGTGCCACTGGTCACTGCCCAGCGCGCGCCAGCGCAGCACCACGGCCAGTTTGTCGTGGCCGTCGGCGAAGACTTTGCTGTCCACAATCAGGCTTTGCCCGGTCACGGCCTTGACCGCAAACTGGCCGCCGTCGATGGAGGGCTGGGTGTTCTCGATCACGATACGTGGCAGCAGCAGGGCCTGGGACAGGCTCAGCGCCTGCTCGTTGCTCTGCTCGGCCGCCTGGCCGGTTTCGAAGGGTTGATCCGCGGTCATCGAGCATCTCCTACACGCCCAAAGGACGCTCATCCATTACAGAGGAAGGCCGGCCAACGCTGCCGGCACATGCATTAAGTTCCGAGCCATGGGGGTGCTGAAAGTTCATCGACAGTGATGCTCGGGAGTCATTGGCACCGGCGTGGTGTCCAGATCCTTGACAGCCCCCACAACCTGCGAGGAACCCCATGAATATCCCTATCCCCGCCGAAACGCCGGACCCGAACATCGACGACCCCACCCTGCCGCCGCCTGACCCCGAGACCGAGCCGGACGAACTGCCGGTCAAGCCCACCGTGCCGCCGACCGTGGGCGACCCGCCCAACCAGGAACCCCCGGCGCAGCTGTAAGGTTTTTTTCGCGATAGCGAGTACAGAGCATAGATGGGGTGGGAATAAGCGTGACCAGATAGTCATGATTTTTTTCGCCCCGCCGCCATAGGGCCATGGCACCGCCCCCACTCGTAGCAGCGGACCTGGCCGCGTCACCAGCGCCGCGCAGTATCAGGCGTATCGCGTGCACCGCCGACGCGGCCAGGTCCGCTGCGGGCGTCCTGCCGCGCAACCGACCACCCGCCCCCCAATGCCTTGACCAACTGCACGTTGGCGCTGAGCTGCCGTGTCTGCAGGTCGAGCACGCCACTCTGTGCCTGCAACGCCGCGGTTTGCGCTTCGACCACGTCGAGGTAGCCCACGGCACCATCCTTGTAGCGCGACAGCGCCAGGTTTTCCGAGTCGTGGGCGGCGCTGGCGGCATCGCGCTGGTCTTGCAACGCCGTGCCCAGGCCGGCGATCAGGGTGAGGTTGTCTTCCACTTGCTGGAAGGCGCCCAGGACGATGCTGCGGTAGTGGCTGGCTGCCTCATCGGTGGCGGCCCTGGCGGCGTCGACGCCGGCCTGGCGTCGGCCGCCGTCCAGCAAGGTGGCCACCAGTGCCGGGCCGATGGACCAGAACAGGTTGGGCGCGGCCAGAAGGCCGGCGTACTGGTCGCTCTGGTAGCCAAGTTGCGGGCTCAGGGTGATGGTGGGGAAGTAGGCAGCACGAGCCACGCCGATCTTGGCGTTGGCTTCAGCGACCCGGCGCTCGGCCGCGGCAATGTCGGGGCGCCGTTGCAGCAACGCCGAAGGCACGCCAGCCGGGACCACAGGCAGCTCGATACGGTCGGTGGCCACAGCAATACCGAACTGCGCCGGCTGAGCACCGACCAGAGCAGCGATGGCATGCTCCATCAGTGCCCGCTGGGCCTGGTTCTGCGACAGCTGCGATTTGGCCGAGGACAACTGCGTGCGGGCCCGCGCCACGTCCAGGCCGGAGACAATACCGCCGCTGTGCAGGCCTTCGGTGAGGTTCAGGGCCTTGGCGAAGGCGTCGGTGGTGGCGCCGAGCAGTTGCGTCTGCTGGTCAAGGCCGCGCAGGCGAATATAGTCGTCGGTCAATTGGGTTTGCAGGCTTAGGCGTGCAGAGGCCAGGTCCGCGGCGGCCGCCTCGGCCTCGTCGGCACCGGCATTGACCGAATTGCGCACCCTGCCCCACAGGTCCACTTCGTAGTCCAGTTCAACGCCCAGCGTCACCGAGTTGTAGTCGCTGGGGCCACCATCGGCCCGCAACGGCCGGGTGTCCGACTGGCGAATGCGCTGGGCATTGCCGATACCCTTGAGCACCGGAAACAGGTCGGAGCGTACCTGGGTCAGGTAGGCCTGGGCCTGGGCATAATGGGCCACGGCGGCGCTGAGGTCCGGGTTATTGGCCGCCAGTTGGCGTTGCAGTTCATCCAGACGCGGGTCGTGGTAGAGGGACCACCAGCCATCGCGGTTCAGGCGGTCAGCGGGCTGTGCGGGCGCCCAGGGCCCAACGTTGCGGTACTGTGCGGCCGCCTCGATGGGCGGTACCTGATAAGGCGGCGCCAGCGAGCAGGCCGCCAACAGCCCTGCCAACGCGATAGTGCTCCAGACCCTAACCATTTTTGCCGGCCTGCTGGGGCGGTGGGCTGACCTTCACCGCGTCGTCATCGGCGAGGCCGTCGGGCGGTGTGTCAATGACTCGGTCGGAGGGCGCAAGGCCCGAGCCGATTTCCACCGAGTCACCGAAATCCCGGGCGATGGTCACGGTCTTGAACTTGACGTGGTCATTACCGTCGAGGGTGGCGACGCGCAGGCCCTTGTCGTCGAACAGCAAGGCGCTGGCCGGCAGGCGCAGGGTATCAGGCTGGTTGGGCAGGTTGAACTGCACCGTGGCGAACGCGCCAGGCATCAGGCGCGCAGCCTTGTTGTCGACCATCAGCTGCACCAGGGTGGCGCCCGAGGCCGGGTTGATGGCATCCGCGCGGGCCACCACCTTGGCGGTGAAGCTGTCCTTGGGGTATTCCGGCACGGTGAGGCTGGCGCTGGTGCCTTCGCGCACCTGGGCGGCGAAGGCCTGGGGCACTTGCACGTATACCCGCAGGCGGCTGATGTCCGACACCGCGAACAGCTCCGGCCCGGTTCCGCCGCTGCCGGCGTTGATCAGCGCGCCAACATCGGTAGCGCGGGCCGTCACCACGCCGTCGAAAGGTGCCACCAGCCGCTGGAAGCCTTTGGTGGCGACCAGGCGATCGACGTTGGCCTTGGCCGACGCGACCTCGGCCTGCTTGGCAGCCAGGTCCCCGACGCGCTGGTCCACGTCCTGGCGCGATACCGAGTCGGAGGCCAGCATGACCTGCCAGCGGTGGGCCGTGGTCGCAGCCAGTTGCGCGTTGGCCTGGCTGGTAGCGAGCTGGGCGCGGGCCTGCAGCAACTGCTGGTCCGTTTCCGGTGCCTCTATTTCTGCCAGCAACTGACCTGCCTTGACCTTGCCGCCGATGTCCACCGTCCAGGATTTCAGGTAACCGCTGACGCGGGCGAATATCGATGCACGCGACCAGGCTTCCAGGCGCCCCGGCAGGCTCAGCACAGGCCCCTGCTCGGGTCGGGTCGGGGCCACCAGCACCACCGTGGGCATGGCCTGGGTGTCAGTCCAGGTCTTGAGGTTGTGTGACTCGGTGGCGCGGGTACTGACCCCGGCGACGACAACGAGGATGACCAGCACCACCCCCACGATCAGGGCCAGGCGGCCGCGCCGTGACATACGTGTAGCGTGGGCTGTCATGTCAGGCCTCCTGGCCGCTGCCGGCGGCAACGGTTTCGCGCCCATCACGGGCATGGACAATGCTGAAGATCGCCGGCACCAGGAACAGCGTGGCACAGGTGGCGAACGCCAGGCCGCCGATCACTGCGCGGCCCAGGGGCGCATTCTGCTCGCCGCCTTCGCCCAGGCTCAGGGCCATGGGCGCCATGCCAATGATCATCGACAGCGCGGTCATCAAGACCGGGCGGAAACGCGTGTAGCCGGCCTCCAGCGCGGCCTTTACCGAGTTGCCATGCTCGTTGAGGCGCTCGCGGCAGAAACTCACCACCAGAATCGAGTTGGCAGTGGCCACGCCCATGCACATGATGGCCCCGGTCAGGGCCGGTACCGATAGCGTGGTGTGGGTGGCGAACAGCATCCAGACGATGCCGGCCAGCGCCGCCGGCAAAGCGGTGATGATCACGAAAGGGTCGAGCCAGGACTGGAAGTTGACCACGATCAGCAGGTAGATCAGGACGACGGCCCCGAGCAGGCCGAAGAACATCCCGTTGAAGGCGCTGTTCATGGTCTGCACCTGGCCTTGCAGCACGGCTTTCGAGCCTTTGGGCAGGTCTTTGCCGTGGGCGTCGATGATGGCCTGAATGTCGGCGGCTACCGCCCCCAGGTCGCGGCCCTGCAGCGAGGCATACACCTCTACCACCGGCTGGATATCGGACTGGGTCAGCACCGAGTTGCTCTGGCTGCGTTCGAAGGTTGCCAGCCCCCCCAGCAATTGGCCGTTGGCACCCGGGCCACTGCCACTGAGCGGCAGGTCATGCAGGGCACCGAGACTATCGAGCTTGTACTGCGGGGTCTGCAGCACAATGGGGTAGGAAATGCCGTTGGCGTTGTTCAGCCAGTAAGTGGGCGCCACCTGGCTGGAACCGGCCAGGTTGACCACCAGGCTGTTGGTGATGTCGCGCTCGGTGATGCCCACCAGTTGCGCGCGGGTGCGGTCGACGTTGATTTTGAAACTGGGCAACTGCCGTGACTGCTGCAGGCGCGCGTCGACCACGCCAGGGACCCGCCGAATGTCGCGCAGCAGGGTGTTGGCATAGGCGAAATTGGCCGCCAGGTTGGCGCCCGACACCTGCAGGTCGATGGGCGCCGCGGAACCGAAGTTGAGAATCTGGCCGACGATGTCCGAGGGTGGAAAGGAAAACACCACGCCGGGGAAATCGCGGGGCAACTGCTCTCGCATCTGCCGGATATAGTCGCCGGTGGCGCGGTGGCCCTCGTTCAACGATATCTGCACGTCGCTGTCCTGGGAACCGACCGTACCGGTGTTGTTGTAAGCCGTGTTGATACCGCTGATGGACAGGCCGATGTTATCCACCACAGCGCCCAGCTCTTCGGGAGGAACGATGTTGCGCACGGCCTGCTCGACCCGGTAGATGATCTGGGCGGTGTCCTCGATGCGCGTGCCCACCGGTACGCGCACGTGCATCAGAATCTGCCCGGAGTCGACACTGGGAAAGAAGTCGCGGCCCAGGAAAGGCGCCAGGCCGAACGACAGCAGCACGAAGCCAAAAAACACCAGCAGGAATAACTTGCGGCGTTGCAGCACGGTTTCCAGCAGCCGGTGGTAACCCTCGCGCACCTGCTCGAAGCGCGCCTCGAACCCTTGCTGGAACCGGACCAGGGGGTTGCGTGAGCGCAGCGTGTGCTCGCCCTCCCCTTGCTCCGCATGGGGTTTGAGCAGAAAGTTGGCCATGGTCGGCACCAGAGTCCGGGACAGGACGAACGAGGCGATCATGGCGAACATCACCGCCTCGGCCATGGGAACGAACAGGAACCGCGCGATGCCGTCGAGGAAGAACATCGGCACGAACACGATGCAGATGCACAACAGCGAAACGAACGCCGGCGTGACGATCTGCGCGGCGCCATCGAGAATGGCCTCGCGCACCTCCTTGCCTTGCTCCAGGTGCCAGTTGATGTTCTCGATGGTCACCGTGGCGTCGTCCACCAGAATGCCCACCGCCAGGGCCAGGCCGCCGAGGGTCATGATGTTGAGGGTTTCCCCCAGGGCTGCCAACGTGGCGATAGAGGCCAGGATGGCCAGGGGAATGGAAATGGCGATGATCACCGTTGAGCGCCAACTGCCCAGGAACAGCAAGATCATGAGGCTGGTCAGCGCCGCGGCGATCACCGCTTCGCGGGCGACACTGTTGATGGCGGCCCGCACGAACAGTGATTGGTCACCAATGAAATCGATCTTGAGGTTATCGGGCAACGCGGCCTTGGACTCGATCAGCTTGGCCTTGATGCCGGCGATCACCCCCAGGGTGGACGCGGAGCCGGTCTTGAGTACGGTGATCAACACCGAGCGGCTGCCGTTGACGTGGACGATGTTGGTCTGCGGCGGGGCACCATCGCGCACGCTGGCTACGTCACGCATGAGCACCGTGGTGCCGTCGGCGGCCTTGATGGGCAGGGTTTCCAGGTCGGCGATGGCCGACGGTGCGTTGTTCAACTGCATCACGTATTCGTAACGCCCGATTTTTTCGGTACCCACCGGCGTGATCAGGTTCTGCCCTGCCAGCGCATTGGCCACGTCCTGGGCCGACAGCCCGCGGGCTTGCAGCGCCGCCGAATCGATGTCTATCTGCACCTGGCGGCTCTTGCCGCCGAAGGGATAAGGCATGGCCGCGCCGGCCACCGAGGTCAGTAGCAGGCGCACGCTGTTGAGGCCCAGGTCACCCAGGCGCTGCTCGCTCAGGCCTTGGCCCGACAGCGCCAACTGCACGATGGGCACGGTGGAAGCGCTGTAGTTGAGGATCAGCGGCGGCGTGGTGCCCGGTGGCAATTGCCGCAGGATGACCTGGGCCACGGAGGTCAACTGGGCGTTGGCGGTGCTGATATTGACGTTGGGCTGAAAGTACACTTTGACGATGCCGAAACCGTTGAGTGACTGCGCGTCAATGTGGCGTACATCGTTGACCGTGGTGGTCAGCACCCGCTCGAACGGCGAGGTGATACGCCCGGCCATCTGGTCCGGGGGCAGCCCGGTGTACTGCCAGATCACGGCGATGACCGGAATGCGTATTTCCGGAAAAATGTCCGTGGGTGTGCGCCAGGCCGCCAGGGGGCCGATGATGAGGATGAAGATCGCCAGCACCACGAAGGTGTAGGGCCGGTTGAGCGCGACACGCACAATTCCAAGCATGGGCTTTATCCGTAGCGAGACAGACAAACGCTTGAGCAGCGCCACCACTGGGCAGATGCCGGTGGTTTCCCCAGCCAGCACGGTTCCCTGCTGACAGCCATCGGCACCTATGGAGTGTAGGCTCGGCACTTGATAGCCGGAGGCAAGCTGAAGAACCTTTAATCGGTTGACCGTCGATCAGGTCGAGCGGCGCCAGACACCCGCGCGCTGTCTAACCCTTGCAAGCCCACAAGAACAAGGGAGAGGAGCCATGCCCGTGGAAATTGATGCCCAGACCCAACGCTGCACCCTGATCGGACAAGACCTGCGCTATGAAGGTCCCGCCGCCGAGATTCGCATCAGCACCGACGACCAGCTGCGCATGTCCATCGCCGAGCTGAACGGCCACCGCGTGCCCATCACCGAGGCCGAAGCCGATGCCCTGACCGTCGCGGGGGCGCTGGATGGCAGGAAGCACCTGAAGGCGGCGACGCCCGGTTCGGTGATCTGAACCGCCGTGGCAATGGAATGACATCGCGGGCCCGGTCCTGCAGGTGACCCGCTACTTTCCAGCGTCAGGCAGAGAAGAAGAAACGGGTCAGGTGGAAGAAGATCGGCGCGGCGAAGCACACCGAGTCCATGCGGTCGAGCATGCCGCCATGGCCCTTGATCATGGTGCCCCAGTCCTTGGCACTGAGGCTGCGCTTGATGGCTGACATCACCAGCCCACCCACGAAGCCCATCACCACGATCACCAGCGACATACCCAGCGACTGCCAGAAACCGAAGGGCGTCATCCAGTACATGCAGCCGCCTACCAGCGTCGCCGCCAAACCGCCGCCCACCAGCCCTTCCACGGTCTTGGAGGGACTGACCAGCGGTGCCACCTTGCGTTTGCCGAACAGTTTGCCGAACACGTACTGCAGCACGTCGCTGATCTGCACCACGAACATCAGGTAGAACAGCAGCAAGGCGTTCTGGCCCTTGAAACCCTCCAGGTCAAGCAACAGCAACGCTGGTGCGTGGCTGATGCAGTAGATGCAGATCATCACCCCCCACTGGATCTTCGCCGTGCGCTCCATGAAGGCTTCGGTGTCCTGGCTGAGCACGGCGATGGCCGGAAGCATCAGAAAGGCATAGACCGGTACCAGCAGGGTAAACATCGAATACCAATGGGTACCGATCAGCAGGTACTGCAAGGGAATCAGGATGAAGAAGGCCGCGAACAGGGCGTTGTGGTCACCCCGCCGGGTCGGTGTGAGGGTAATGAATTCGCGCAGGGCGAACAGCGAGATAAAGGCAAACAGCACGACCGTGGCGTTGCCGCCCAACTGGTAGGAAACGAAGAACACCACCACCATGCCCCACCAGGCGTTGACGCGCTGGTTCAGGTTTTCGATGGTCGCCACCGCGCTGTCCGACGTTGCCCGCCGGGCCAGCAGCCAGCCAATGGCCGAGGCCAGCACCAGCAGGCCCGCGATGGCGCCGAAGAACCACATGAACTTGTCCTGAAGCGTCATGGCGCCAACCTCACGATCGCGTCCCTGGCGCGGGCCAGGAATACCTGTTTGTCTTCGCCGTCGATACGCGGCAGCGGGTTGCCGATGCGGATGGTGCAGAGGATCGGCAGGGGCACGTGCTTGCCCTTGGGCATGGAGCGATGCAGGTTTTCCAGGTAGATGGGCACCAGTTCAACGTCGGGAAACTGTTCGCTGAGGCGGTACAGGCCCGACTTGAATTCACCCGGCAGTGCCTGGGCCGAGCGGGTGCCTTCGGGGAAGAAGATGATCGAGTGCCCGGCCTGCACCACATCGAAGATGGGTTCCAGGACGTTCTTGCCGGCGGTGGCATTGCGCTCGATCAGTACGGCGTTCAGGCCCCGTTGCGCTATGTAGGACAGGAAGCGGTTCTTGCCCCAGTAATCCGCCGCGGCCACCGGTTTCACGTTGACCCGCGCCGCGGGCGGCAGTGCGGCGATGATCGCGAGGGTGTCCATGTGGCTGGTGTGGTTGGCGAAGTAGATGCGCTGGCGCGACAGGTCAGGCGGGCTTTCCCAGCGGGCACTGGCGCCGATCAGCAGGCGCAGCACGGCGATCAACACTCTACTGATCCACATGGCGCGGCTCCTTGAGCTGCCGGGCGATGGCCTGGGTGCGGGTGACGCAGGTGATCGCAGAGCCCAGGGTAATGACCCACAGCGCAAACGACAGCACGTAGAAACTGCCCAGCGTCAGGGTCTCGATCAGGTTCAGCACCAGCCCGCCTGTCATCACCGCCATGCGGTGCTGCTTGGCCATGGGCCCGATAAACCGCTGCGCCAACCCCAGCGAGCCGCCGAACACCCGCACATAGGCGGTGAGTGCCGCCAGCAGCGCCGCGAACCAGCCCAGCTCCGGGTGGCCGATGGCATAGCCCAGGCCGCCGATCAGCAAGCTGTCGGCCACGCGGTCGGGAAACTCGTTGTAAAGCGTGCCCAGCGTCGACTTCTTGCCGCCCTCGATGGCGACCATGCCGTCGAACAGGTTGCACAGCAGGCGCAGCTGAATGCCGAGAATGCACAGCAACGAGCCAAGCACACCGGTGCTGACGTTCAGCGCCACTGCGCCGAACAGGGCGAAACCGATGCTGGCGACGGAGATCTGGTTGGGGGAGATATTGCTGGCGACCAATCGGTCGGTAATACGTTTGGCCCACCCCGCGGAGCGGGTCTTGATGGGCCTGCGGTTCTCATCCATTAGACAGTTCCATAAAAGGAGGCGCGTGACCGGGAAATCATACCTGAGCCGACACCGTTTTGTATGAGGGTACACATCTCGACAAAAACGGCGTGCTACACGGGCATCACCGGCCCCACAGGAACGGGCAGGTCCAACTGCTCCATTGCCATGGGCCGGGCGAAATAATAGCCCTGGGCCTGGGAAGCGCCCATTTCGCGCAGTAATTGCAAGGTGGCTTCGTCCTCTACCCCCTCGGCCACCACTGGCAGGCCCAGCGACTCGGCCATGCGCACGATAGCCCGGACAATGGCCCGGCTGCGCTCACTGGCCGTCAGTTCGAGGATGAAGGATTTGTCGATTTTCAGGCCACTGAAGGTGTACTGGTGCACATAGCTCAGGGACGAGAAGCCGGCGCCGAAGTCGTCCAGCATCACGCTCAAACCGTGCTCGGCCAATTGTTGCATGGTCTGCCGGGCCCGCGCCGGCTCCGCCACCAGGCCGCCTTCGGTCAGTTCCAGGCACACACGATGGGCTGCAATGCCATGGCGCTGCAGCAGGGCCAGCACCTCGCTGGCGAACTCAGGGCGGGTAATGCTGTAACTGGAACAGTTGACGTGCACCGGCGGCCAATGGGCGTGCTCGGGCATGGCCAGGGTCGCGGCGATGCGGTTGAGCATGTACAGGTCCAGCCGGCCAATCAGGCGCAGGCCCTCCAGCGCCGGCAGGAAATCACCCGGCGCCGTGATGCGCCCATCGGCCTGACGCCAGCGGATCAAGGCTTCCAAGGCAACCACTACACCGGTCTCGACACTGACGATGGGCTGAAAATAGGCCAACAGTTCATCGTCACGCTTGAGCGCATTGCGCAATGCGCCTTCGCGCTCCATCTGGTCGCTGACTTCGCGGCGCACCTGCTGGTTGAACACCGCGAAACTGTCGCGCCCGGCATTCTTGACCCGGTACATGGCCGTGTCGGCATCGCGCAGCAGGTCAGCGGGCTCGTGGTGGAACTGGGCATCGGCACTGACAATGCCGATGCTGCACGATGAAAACACGCCATGGCCGTCGATATTGAACGGCAGGTCGAAGGCCAGCAGGATACGTTCGGCAATGCCCACCGCCGTGTCCAGATCGGCCTCGGGGGCCAGCACCGCGAACTCGTCACCGCCCAGGCGGGCCAGCAGGTCGCCCTCACGCAGGCAACTGCGCAAACGCGTGGCCGCCTGTGTCAGCAGCAGGTCACCGAAGTGGTGGCCGAGGCTGTCGTTGACCATTTTGAAACGGTCCAGGTCAATGAACATCACCACCAACGGCCGCTCCTCGGCGCAGAACGCCGCCCAGGCCTGCTGCAGACGCTGTTGCAACTGGCTGCGGTTGGGCAGCCCGGTCAGCGCGTCGTGGGCGTTCTCGTGCTGCAACGCAGCGTTGGCGTGGTCCAGTTCACGGGTGCGGCTCTGCACGCGCGCTTCGAGCATCAGGTTGGCGGCCTGCACGGCCTCGGCGGCGCTGCGGCGCGACAACGCGGTGTCGATATGGCGCGACACGAAGGTCAGCAGTTCCTGGTCGCGCTGGCTGTAGCGGATCGTCGGCGAATAGCTCTGCACCACCAGCACCCCACGCACCTGGGTGCCGTCGAACAGCGGTATACCCAACCAGGACTGGGAACGCACAGGCCCTGGGTTGTTGGCGATCTCGCCGGCAGCCATCAGGGCGCTGGCGTCGTCGTAGTCGATCAGGCATGGCCGGCGCTGGCGGATCACGTACTCGGTGAGCCCGCGCTGGCCACGCCGCGGTGCCGGCGCGTCGGCGCTCTGCTCGTCGATGTAGTACGGGAAGGTGACCTCACCCGTCATCACCTCGAACAGGGCAATATAGAAGTTGCGGGCAAACAGCAGGTCGCCGACGATCATGTGCAGGCTCTGGAACAGCTCGGCCATCTCGCCCTGCTGGCTGGACAGCTCGGCGATCTGGAACAGCGCACTGTGCAGGTGCTCGGCGCGCTCGCGCTCGATGACCTCCAGGCGCAGTGCATCGTTGAGCTCGGACAGCTCCTGGGTCCGCCGCGATACCGTCTCTTCCAGGTCCATGCGGTGCAGGATACGATCCAGGGCCATGGCCACGTGACGGGCCACCACCAGGAACAACTCGCGGTCCTCGGCACTGTAGATGCGCGACACCTCGTAGACCTGCATGGCAAGCATCCCGAACACCTCGTCCGAGGCATTCTTCAGCGGCGCGCCCATCCAGAACTCGGGGCGGTGGCCAACCGGGGCAAACCGCCCCTCCTGCTCAGCCCGGCGCATCGCGCTGGCGTCGACCATCAGCGGTTGGCCAGTGGTCAACACGTAGCCGGTCAGCGACAGGCGCTCAGGGTCCAGGTACTCGTGGCTCTGGGCCTCGATGGCGTCGTTGTCGATGATGTCGACGTAATACGGGTAGGACACTTCATGAGCCTGGGCGTCGTACAACGCCAGGTAGAAGTTCTCGGCGTCGATGAGCGTGCCCAGGTGCTGATGCACCCCCTGCAGAAAGACACCGCGGTCACGGGTCGAACTGGCCAGGTAGGTGATTTCATACAGCACCCGCTGGGTCATCTGTGCCCGGGCCAGGGCTTCGCGCTGCACCCGGATCCCCAGCTCCCGAGCCAGTTCGTTCAAACGCGGGTCATGGGCGTCGCTGCGTGCCGCCAGCAACCAGCCCAAGGCATGTTCGCCCTCGCCGGTGGGCCAGCGGTGCAGGTTCCCGGCACGGCAGAAGCCCGCCAGGTCCCGCCGTGCCAAGGCCAAAGGCCACTGGCCAGGGACGCCGCCCTGGGCCACCCGGTGCAGCGGTTCACCGTCACGGTACCAGACCCAGGCACGGCTATCAGGCCAGGCGCGAGCCGTGGCCAGAACCTCATCGATCGAAGTCACTGCGTCAGCGCCCAGTGGCAAGCGTGACTCATCGGGCAAAAGAGGGGAATTCAAGGGGACGCTCCAGCGGGACGGACGGTCGCATGACTACTCTATCGGCAGGCCTGACCGAAGATGTAGCCCAGGGCCAGCATCGCCAAGCGACGTGATTTCCAGCCAAAGGCTACAACTATTGTTCCAGACGCACCGGCAAGGCTTTTTACTGCACAAATTATTTCCGTGGTGGCATAATAATGACCGGCAATCGCACAGGTTCGCACCTGCCCGCAAGCCGTTGTATTGACACAGGTCATGGCGACTGATATCTGTTAACTATCCAGTTAGTTTTGGCCCAGGCCAGCCAGCTGCTAGCGTTACCCATAACGATATTGCTCGATAATAAAAACAACGGAGACACCCATGGATCAAGCATCCACCGAGTCCCACGGCTCGAAGCAGACCAAGAAAGCGACCGCCAGCGGCTGGATTGGCTCGGCGCTCGAATACTATGACTTTTTCATCTACGCCCAAGCCGCGGCGTTGATCTTCCCGCAGATCTTTTTCCCGTCCGCAGACCCCAAGATCGCTATTGTCGCCTCGCTGGCCACCTATGGCGTGGGTTACATCGCCCGTCCGATCGGTGCCGCCTTCCTGGGCCACTGGGGTGACACCCGCGGTCGTAAAAACGTACTGCTGCTGTGCATGTTCCTGATGGGCTTTGCAACCATGGCCGTGGGCCTGTTGCCGACCTATTCGCAAGTGGGCTTGTGGGCCCCGGCGTTGCTGGTGGTGTTGCGCCTGATCCAGGGCTTTGCGGTGGCCGGCGAGATCTCCGGGGCCAGTTCCATGATCATGGAACACGCGCCCTTCGGCAGAAGGGGCTACTACGCCAGCTACACCCTGCAGGGCGTGCAAGCCGGGCAGATCTTCGCCGCGGCGATCTTCCTGCCCCTGGCCTACTTCATGCCCGATGACGCGTTCAACGCCTGGGGCTGGCGCATTCCGTTCCTGCTCAGCGCCATCGTGCTGATCGCCGGCTACATCATCCGTAAAGAAGTCCACGAGACCCCGGCCTTCGTCAAGGAAGAGGCCACCACCGCACTGCCCAAGGCGCCCATCGTCGAAGCCTTCCAGAACAACTGGCGCAACATGTGCCTGGTGACCTGCATGGCGCTGATGAACGTGATTCCGGTGGTGGCAACTATCTTCGGCGCGGCGTACGCGGTGCAGCCAGCCTACGGCATCGGCTTCTCCAAGAGCGTGTACCTGTGGATCCCGGTGGTGGGCAACATCGTCGCGGTGCTGGTGATTCCGTTCGTGGGCAACTGGTCGGACAAGGTTGGCCGCCGCCCGATGATCATCGGTGGCGCCCTGGGTTCGGGCCTGCTGGCGTTCGGTTACCTGTACGCCATCAGCATCCACAGCGTGCCCCTGGCCTTCGCCATGTCCCTGCTGATGTGGGGCGTGATCTACCAGGGTTACAACGCCATTTTCCCCAGCTTCTACCCGGAGCTGTTCCAGACCCGCTACCGCGTCTCGGCCATGGCCATCTCGCAGAACGTGGGCACCATGATCACCGCCTTGCTGCCGGCCCTGTTCGCCGCCGTGGCCCCGCCCGGCTCGGACAACATCCCGATGACCGTGGGTGCCCTGGCGTTCGGCATCACCGTGATCGCCGCCCTCGCCGCCTATGCGGCCAAGGAAACCTACCGTATTCCGATGGCTGACCTGGGCAAGCGCGACGCGAAGGAAGTGGACAAGAAGGAATACCTGCAGATGCGGATGCAGGGGGTTAAATAAGGGGTAGCTGCAAGTTACGAGGGAAAGCCCTGGTGTCGGGAGATGCCGGGGCTTTTTTTTTGCTTTGCGGTGGGGCCTCCAAGTGCCAGGCGATGGTGTTGTAGAGTTCTCGAGATCGAGCGCCGCCCGCGCGGCGCTTCCCGGGCAAGCCCGGTCCCACATCTGTTTCGGGCCAATTTTGTCTGTGGGATCACCTTGCCCGCCTTGTTGGCACCAGCATAGATCTGCGGTGAACCTACAAAGCGGACCAAGTGATGCCACTGGCATAACTGGCCCGAAACAAATGTGGGAGCGAGGGGGGCGCCGAGCCCTTGCTCGCGAAGCGCCGCGCGGGCGGCGCTCGGTCTCAAGGGCGCCAGAAGCATCAAGCCATGCACCTTTCAGCCCCAACCCGGTTGCAAGACAGGCCGATCGGCGTTCTTCGATATTCCTCGCTGGGGATTGCGTCAGGGCCTCCAAGTGCCAGGCGATGGTGTTGTAGAGTTCTCGAGATCGAGCGCCGCCCGCGCGGCGCGTTCGCGAGCAAGCTCTGCTCCAACGTTTGTTTCGGGCCAGTTATGTCTGTGAGATCACCTTGCCCGCCTTGTTGGCACCAGCATAGATCTGCGGTGAGCCTACAAAGCGGACCAAGTGATGCCACTGGCATAACTGGCCCGAAACAGATGTGGGAGCAGAGCTTGCTCGCGAAGCGCCGCGCGGGCGGCGCTCGGTCTCAAGGGCGCCAGAAGCATCAAGCCATGCACCTTTCAGCCCCAACCCGGTTGCAAGACAGGCCGATCGGCGTTCTTCGATATTCCTCGATGGGGATTGCGTCAGGGCCTCCAAGTGCCAGGCGATGGTGTTGTAGAGTTCTCGAGATCGAGCGCCGCCCGCGCGGCGCGTTCGCGAGCAAGCTCTGCTCCAACGTTTGTTTCGGGCCAATTTTGTCTGTGAGATCACCTTGGCCGCCCTTGTTGGCACCCACACAGATCTGCGGTGAACCAACAAGGCGGACCTGGTGATGCCACTGGCATAACTGGCCCGAAACAGATGTGGGACCGGGCTTGCCCGGGAAGCGCCGCGCGGGCGGCGCTCGGTCTAAAAAGCGCCGAAAAAACCAAAGCCTTACACCTGACGGCCTGACGCACATCAATGGCATGCACCTGCGCCCCCCCTACCGCCCACCCCCCAAGTCCAGGAAACTCCCCGTCGTATAACTCGCCTGCTCCGAAGCCAGCCACAAGATCGCCTCCGCCACTTCATGGGGCTGGCCACCACGCCCCATCGGGATCGATGGCTCCAGCTTGCTGACCCGGTCCGGGTCACCACTCAAGGCGTGGAACTCAGTGAAGATGTACCCCGGCCGCACGGCGTTGACCCGCACACTCTCCCCCGCCAGTTCCTTGGCCAGGCCAATGGTGAAGGTGTCGAGCGCGCCCTTGGATGCGGCGTAGTCGACGTATTCGCCTGGGGAACCCAGGCGCGCGGCTACCGAGGAGACGTTGACGATGCTGCCGCCATGGCCGCCATGGCGCGTGGACATGCGCAGGATGGCATGCTTGGCGCACAGGATGGGCCCGGCGACGTTGCTCTTGAGCAGCTTGAGCAAGCGGAATTCGGACATTTCGTCCACCCGCGAGGTATGCCCCACGGTGCCGGCATTGTTGACCAGCGCGGTCACCGTGCCCAGCTCCGCGTCGACCCGGTTGAACAGGTGCACCACCTCATCCTCGACGCTGACATCGGCCCGCACGGCGATGGCCTGGGCGCCCAGTTCACGCACCTCGGCCAGGGTAGCCTGGGCGGCGGCTTCGTCCGACAGGTAGTTGATGCACACACGGTAGCCCTGGCGGGCGGCCAGGCGCGCAGTGGCGGCACCGATGCCGCGGCTGCCGCCAGTGATGACGATGACTTTATCCATGGACTTCGGTGCGCTCCTCATGGGGGATCGTGGACAGAGTACGGCGTTGTTTAGCGTTGCCTGATTCAATGCGCCCTGTGGGAGCCGGCTAGACCCCTACCCGCTGCTGGCGAGCTTCGGCGGCATGAATATCGGCCATGAACCGTTCCGCTGGCAAGGGGTGCCCCAGCAGGTACCCCTGCAAGGCATCACAGCCCAGGCGCGTCAGGAACGCCTGCTGGATGTCGGTTTCCACGCCCTCGGCGACGATGCGCAAGCCCAGTGCCTGGCCCAGCGCGACGATGGCCGAGACAATGGCCGCGTCATCGCTGTCCTGCTCAAGGTCGCGGACGAAGCCACGGTCGATCTTCAGCTCGTTGGCCGGCAGGCGCTTGAGGTACATCAGGCTGGAGTAGCCCGTGCCGAAATCATCGATGGACAGGTCCACACCCATGTCCGAGAGGCGCCGCAGCACGCTCATGCTCGCATCGGCATCGTTCATGGCGGTGGTTTCGGTGATCTCCAGGGTCAGGTTGCCGGCCGATAGCTCATGACGCAGCAGCGCCGCGGCAACGCTGGCCACCAGGCCCACGTGGCAGAACTGCAACGCCGACAGGTTCACCGCGATGCGCCAGTGGCCGTAGCCCTGCAGCGCCCATTCGCGCATCTGCCGGCAGGCTTCGTCCAGCACCCACTCGCCAATGACGATGATCAACCCGGTTTTTTCCGCCAACTCGATGAAACGGTCGGGGCCCAGCAGCCCCAGTTCAGGGTGCTGCCAGCGCAGCAGCGCTTCGGCGCCCACCGGCTGGCCGCTGGCAGCGTCGAACTTGGGCTGGTAATGCAGGCGCAACTCGCCACGCTCCACCGCCACCCGCAGGTCCTGGATCAATTGCAGTTGCTTGCGGGCGTTGGTGTTCATCGAGCCGTCGAAGAAGCTGTAGCCGTTCTTGCCCGCGCTCTTGGCATGGTACATGGCCGCATCGGCGTTCATCAGCAAGGCATGCTGGTCATTGCCGTTGCCTGGGTACATGGCAATGCCGATGCTGGCCGAGACCTGCAGGTTGTGGTCACCCACCCGGAACGGCTGGGCGATCAGGTTCACCTGACGGGCCGCCACCGTGGGCGCGTCGTTGGGCTCATGCAGCGCCACCAGCAGCACGAATTCATCACCACCGATGCGCGCCAGGGTGTCCTGGCCATGCAGGTTGCCACGCAGGCGCAAGCCCACGGCACGCAGCAGCTCATCGCCCATGTGGTGGCCAAAGGCGTCGTTGACCGGTTTGAAACCGTCCAGGTCGATGAACATCAGGGCAAAACAGCCACCGGTCTCGTCGACCATCTGGATGGCCTGGGCGATGCGGTCGGCCAGCAACATGCGGTTGGGCAAGCCGGTGAGGTTGTCGTGCAACGCCAATTGCGTCAGTTCGCGGTTGGCCAGGCGCAGGGAATTGGCCAGGTCGGCGGTACGGGCCTCCATGCGGGCGTCGAGCACCGACGTCAGCAAGGTGATGCCCAGCACCGACAGGCTGGTGATCAACACCATGTAATCCAGGCCTTTACCGGTCAACCCGCCACCGGCGGCGCCACAGACGCTGCCTTCGGGGAAGATAGCCGCCGCCATGCCGGTGTAGTGCATGCCGACGATGGCGATGCCCATGACCACCGAGGCACAGCCCCGGGCCAGCATCACGTGGGGCGTGGCGTGGCGCAGGCGAAACGCGATGTACAGGGCCGCGGCCGACGCACCCATGGCGATGAGGATGGACTCGACGAACAGCACGGGGTCGTACTGGATGCCTGGAACCATGCGCATGGCCGCCATGCCGGTGTAGTGCATGGTGGCGATGCCGCTGCCCATGACCAACGCGCCGAGCGCCAGTTGCCACCGCGGCAGGCGTGGCTGGCTGACCAGCCACAGGGCGAACCCTGAAGACAGGATGGCGATCAGCAGCGACAGGCTGGTGAGGCGCAGGTCATACCCCAAGGCGATGGGCAGGCTGAAGGCCAGCATGCCGATGAAGTGCATCGACCACACGCCAATGCCCATGGACAGCGAGCCGCCCGCCATCCACAGGTGCACGGCGCGGCCCTTGGCCGTTGCAATACGGCCGACCAGATCCAGCGCCGTGTAGGAGGCCAGCATGGCCACGCACAGCGAAATCACGACCAGGGAAGGTGAATAACTACCAATCAGCATGCGACTCTCTAAACCTGCAAGTCCGACGCGTTCCCTGCCCGTAAATAGTCAGGATTGTACGCAATTAAACGCTTGTTTGCTTGCACGGAGCGCCTGGATGCGGGGCCCTGGAGAGATATCGCTTTGCCACTATCGCGCCCAGCTTCTACAAGGGTCCCTGCCCTGTACAGCGTTGTACAGGACCAGGACAGACCTTAACCTTTCAGACGAACGGCTTCAAGGCGTGTGAACCAATTCCATTTGCCCATCCCACCCTCCCCCCAGGGCCGCGATGAGCTGCACACTGGCCACCAGACGACTCTGCAACACGTTCAAGACCGTGCGCTCGTTGCTCAGCGCGGTGGCCTGCACCGTGACGACGTCCAGGTAGGCAATCAGCCCCGCCTTGTACTGATTGTTCGTCAGGCGCAGGGATTCACGGGCAGACTCCAGGGCCTGCTGGCGCACCAGGGCCTCGTCTTCGTACACCTTGAGCTGGACCATGTAGTTTTCTACCTCCTGGAAACCGTTGAGCACGGTCTGCCGGTATTGCGCCACGGTCTGGTCATACACCGCCTCGGTACGCTCTACCTCGGCCGAGCGCTGGCCGCCATCGAACAGGGTACCGGCCAACTGCGGGCCCACCGACCAGAACCGGTTGGGCAAGGTCAGCCAGTTGGCAAAGGTACTGCTGTTGTAGCCCCCGGACAGGCTCAGGGTGAAGTCTGGATAATAGGCGCTCTTTGCTACGCCGATGTTGGCGTTGGCGGCCATCACCGAGCGCTCGGCGGCGGCGATGTCGGGGCGCCGTTCCAACCACTGGGACGGCACCTGCACGGGGATCTGCGGCAGCGCCGGGATGTCGCCGGTTTCGGCCAGGCTGAAATCGGCCGGGGTCACGCCCATCAGCACGGCGATGGCGTTCTCGTACTGGGCACGCTGCCAGGCCAGGTCCACCAGGTCGGCCTGGGTAGTGCGCAACTGGGTCTGGGCCTGGGCGACCGCGTCGGCGCCAGAGACCCCTGCCTTGTATTGGTTCTGGGTCATGGTCAGCGAGCGCTGGTAGGCCTCGACGGTCGCCTGCAACAAGCGCTTCTGCTGGTCGATGACGCGCAGTTGCAGGTAGTTCTGCACCAGTTCCGACTGCAGGCTCAGGCGCATGGCGGCCAAGTCCGCGAGGCTGGCCTGGGCGCTGCCCTTGTCGGCCTCCAGGCCCCGGCGCAGCTTGCCCCACACATCCGCCTCCCAACTGACGCTGGCCTGGGTGCTGTAGGTATTGCGGATACCGCTGCTGGCGCTGCTCAGGCTCGAATTGCTGCTGCCGGCACCCTGGGCCGAGCGGGTCTTGCCGGCGCTGAGGTCAACGGTGGGGAAGAACGCGCCGCGGGCGCTCTTGACCAGGGCCTGGGCCTGGCGGTACTGGGCTTCATACTGGGCCACAGTCTGGTTGGAGTGATTGAGGCGTTCCACCAGGCCGTTGAGCTGGGCGTCGCCATACAATTCCCACCAGGCCCCACGGGCCAGGGCGTCGCTGGGCTGCGCCTGGCGCCAGCCCTGGGCTTGCTTGAACTGCGCCGGCGCCGCGACCTCGGGGCGCCTGTAGTCGGGGCCCACGGCGCAGCCACCCAGCAGCAGGCCACTGAGCATCAGCGCGCTCAGGCTCAGGTTGAGCCGCCGCGAGCCACGCACGGTGGCCATCTGGCAAGTCATGGGGCGCAGCACGGTCGGCGTCGGGCAGTCGGTCATAGCGGGGTTTCCAGGGATGCGTCGGTGCGTACCCCACGCCAGCGGTTGACCCGGTGGCGCAGGCGATCAAGGTAGAGGTACACCACCGGGGTGGTGTACAGGGTCAGGACCTGGCTGAACACCAGGCCGCCGATGATGGCCAGGCCCAGGGGCTGGCGCATCTCGGCACCCTCGGTGCCGCCCATCAGCAGCGGCACGGCGCCGAGGATGGCCGCCAGGGTGGTCATCAGGATGGGCCGCAGGCGCTGCAGGCAGGCCTGGCGAATGGAATCCAGCGGGCCCATGCCCTGCTCGCGTTCCAGTTGCAGGGCCAGGTCGATCATCAAGATGGCGTTCTTCTTCACCACGCCGATCAGCAGGAACAGGCCCAGCAACGAGATCAGGCTGAATTCCCCGCCCGTCAGGTAGATGCTCAGCAGCGCACCGACGCCGGCTGACGGCAGGGTCGAGAGAATGGTCAACGGGTGCACGTAGCTTTCATACAGGATGCCCAGCACCAGGTACACCAGCACCAGCGAACCGAGGATCATCCACGGCTGGCCCTTCTGGGCAGCGGCAAAGGCATCACCGGTGCCGGCCACCTTGACGATGATGTCTTCCGGCAGCCCCAGCCCCGCGATCGCTCGCTCGATGGCGGCGGTGGCGCGGTCCAGGGGCACGCCTTCGGCCAGGTCGAAGGAGATGCTTTCCGAGGCGAACTGGCCCTCGTGGCTGACGCTGTCGTCGGCCAGGCTGTTCACGTAATGGGCGATGCTGGACAGGGGCACCCGCGCCCCCGCGGAGTTGATCACCTGCACCTGGTCCAGGGTGACCGGGTCCTGGGCATACTTGGGGTTGATCTCCATCACCACTTCGTACTGATTGAGGCTGTCGTAGATGGTGGAGATCTGCCGCTGGCTGTAGGCGTTGTTCAATACCGCGGTCACGGTACTCATGTCGATGCCCAGGCGCTTGGCCTGGTCGCGGTCCACCACCAGGGTTACCTGGGGCGCCCCGCGGCCTTCGCGGGCGTCGATGGAGGTGAGTTCAGGCAGTTTCTTGAACGCCTCGGTGATCTTCGGGTACCAGGTGCGCAGCGCAGCCAGGTCGCCACTCTGGATGATGTACTGGTACTGGGAGGTGGTCTGGTCACGGGCGCCCCCGAACTGCAGGTCCTGGTCGGCCATCAGCATGAGCCGCGCGCCAGGCACTTTGGGCAGTTCCTTGCGCAGGCGCTCGATGACCTGCTGGGCGTTGACGTCACGTTCCTTGATGGGCTTGAGGCGCACCAGGATAGTGGCGTTGTTGGTGCCGTTGTTGCCGCCAATGAAGCCGGCGACGCTGAGCACCGCCGGGTCGGCGATGATCGCCCGCCGAAAGGCCTCCATCTTTGGCTGCATGACCGTGAACGACAGGCCGTCGTCGCCGCGCACAAAGCCCATCAGTTGCCCGGTGTCCTGTTGTGGCATGAAGGTTTTGGGCACTACCACGTACAGGGCGATGTTGACGCCAATGGTCAGCAGCAGGCTGATCAGCGTCAGCCGCCGGTGCGCCAGGGCCCAGCCCAGGCTGCGGTCGTAACCCTGCACCAGGCGCTCGTGAACGCGGCTGCTCCAGCGTTGCAGGCGGTTCTCGTTGCCTGGCACATGGGGCTTGAGCCAGCGGGCACAGAGCATGGGCGTGAGGGTCAGGGACACCAGCAGCGAAACGACGATGGCCGCCGACAGGGTGATGGAGAACTCGCGGAACAGTTTTTCGATGATGCCGCCAGTGAACAGAATCGCCATGAACACCGCCACCAGCGACGCGTTCATGGCCAGCAACGTGAAGCCCACCTCTTCGGCCCCCTTGTAGGCGGCCTTCATGGGCGCCATGCCGGCGTCGATGTGCCGGGAGATGTTCTCCAGCACCACGATGGCATCGTCCACCACCAGCCCGGTGGCAAGAATCAGGGCCATCAGCGACAGGTTGTTCAGCGAGAAGCCCCACAGGTACATGATGGCGAACGTGCCGACCAGCGACACCGGCACTGCCAGGGTGGGGATCAACGAGGCGCGGAAGTTGCCCAGGAACAGGTACACCACCAGGATCACCAGGGCCACGGCGATCAGCAGCGTGCTCTCGGCCTCGTGCAGGGTGGCGGTGATCACCGGCGAGCGGTCCATGGCGATGTTCAGCCGCACGCTGGCCGGCAGCACGGCTTCCAGGGCCGGCAGTTGCGCCTTGATCTGCGCCACGGTCTTGATGATGTTGGCGCCTGCCTGGCGGTTGATGACCAGCAGCACGGCCGATTCGTCATTGAAGAAACCGGCGTTGTAGCGGTCCTCGACACCGTCGCTCAGGCGCGCTACGTCACTGAGGCGCAGCGCCGAGCCGTTCTGGTAGCGGATGATCAGCGGGCCGTAGTCCTTGGCCTTTTCCAATTGGTCGTTGGCCTGCACCTGCCAGTTGCGCTCGCCGTCCTCGACAAAGCCCTTGGGCCGCCGCACGTTGGCGTTGGCAATGGTGGTACGTACCTCGTCCAGGGCCACGCCGTACTGGTTGAGCAGGTCGGGTTCCACTTCCACACGCACCGCCGGCAGCGAGCTGCCGCCGATCTGCACCTCCCCTACCCCGTCCACCTGGGACAGGCTCTGGGACAGGATGGTGGAGGCCAGGTCATAGAGCTGGCCTTTCTGCAGCACGTCGGAGGTCAGCGACAGCACCATGATCGGCGCCTGGGCCGGGTTGACCTTCTTGTAGGTGGGCATGCTGCGCATGCCACTGGGCAACAGTGGCCTTGAGGCGTTGATGGCCGCCTGCACTTCGCGCGCGGCGCCGTTGATGTCACGGTCCTGGTCGAACTGCAGGATCACCCGCGTGGAGCCTTGGCTGGAACGACTGTTCATGTTGGTCACCCCGGCGATACTGCCGAAGGCGCGCTCCAGCGGCGTGGCCACGGTGGATGCCATGACTTCGGGGCTGGCGCCAGCCAGGTTGGCGGAGACCACGATCACCGGAAAGTCCATCTGCGGCAACGGCGACACCGGCAGCAGGCCGAAGCTGACGCCGCCCAGCAGCATCACCGCGACGCTGAGCAGCATGGTCGCTACCGAGCGGCGAATGAAGGGGCCGGACAGGTTCATGCCGGTGCCTGCTCTGCCGGAGCCTTGCGCCAGCGCCGCGCCAGGCGGTCGAAGTACAGGTAGATCACCGGCGTGGTGAACAGCGTCAGCACCTGGCTCACCAGCAGCCCGCCCACCATCACCAGGCCCAGCGGCTGGCGCAGCTCGGCGCCCGAACCACCTGCCAGCATCAAGGGCACGGCACCGAACAGCGCCGCCATGGTGGTCATCAGAATGGGCCGGAAACGCAGCAGTGCCGCCTGATAGATGGCCGTCTGCGGGTCCAGGCCCTGGGTGCGCTCGGCGTCCAGGGCAAAGTCGATCATCATGATCGCGTTCTTCTTGACGATACCGATCAACAGGATGATGCCGATGATGGCGATCATGCCCAGGTCATTGCCGCTGAGCAGCAAGGCCAGCAAGGCCCCCACGGCTGCGGACGGCAAGGTCGACAGAATGGTGATGGGGTGAATGTAGCTCTCGTAGAGAATGCCCAACACGATGTACATGGTCACCACCGCCGCCAGAATCAGCAGCAAGGTGCTCGACAGCGAAGCCTGGAACGCCTGTGCCGCGCCCTGGAACTGGGTCTGCACGCCGATGGGCATGCCGATGTCTTTCTGTACCTGTTCGATCAGTTCCACCGCCTGGCCCAGGGCCACGCCGGGTGCCAGGTTGAACGAGACCATCACCGCCGGAAACTGGCCAATGTGGGAAATGGCCAGTTGCGCCTGGCGCTGCTCGATGTGCGCCAGGCTGGACAGGCGCACCTGGGTACTGTTGGTCACCGGCAACGCCGACGTGGCCCCCGTCAGGGTGGTGGACACGGTCTGGGTGATGGCGCTGTCGCTGGGGGTGCTCTTGACGTAGATCTGTTCCAGCGCCTGGGGCCCGACAGTCGAGGCGTTGGCCGCTTGCAGCACCACGCGATACTGGCTGGCCTGGGTGTAGATGGTGGAGATCTGCCGCTGCCCGAAGGCATCGTACAAGGCATTGGTAATGTCGGAAACGTTGACGCCCAGGCGCTTGGCCTGGTCGCGGTCGATCACCAGGTACACCTGCAGGCCCTTGTCCTGCAGGTCGCTGGCCACGTCGGTGAGCTGCGGGTGTTGGCGCAGGGCATCCACCAGCCTGCCGCTCCACTGGCTCAACAGGTCGGCATCGGGGGACGACAGGCTGAACTGATACTGGGTCCGGCTGACCCGGTCTTCGATGGTCAGGTCTTGCACCGGCTGCAGGAACAGGCGCATGCCCACCAGCTTGTCGGCTTCTGGCTGGATGCGCTCGATCACCTGGCTGGCCGTCAGGCTGCGCTGGCCCAGGGGTTTGAGGTTGATGAGCATGCGCCCACTGTTGAGGGTGGCGTTGTCACCGTCCACACCGATGTAGGACGACAGGCTCTGCACGTCCGGGTCCTGCAGCACGACCTTGGCCATGTCCTGCTGGCGCTGGCTCATGGCACTGAAGGAGATCGACTGCGGCGCCTCGGTGATGCCCTGGATGACGCCGGTGTCCTGCACCGGAAAGAAACCCTTGGGCACCACCAGATACAGGAATACCGTTAGACCCAGGGTCGCGATGGCTACCAGCAGGGTCAACGGCTGGTGACGTAGCACCCATTGCAGTTTGCGGCCGTAGGCCTCGACCAGCCAGTCGATCCAGGCGCCGCTGGCGCGGTAGAAGCGCGTCTGCTCCTCGGGCCTGGGCTCGCGCTTGAGCAAGCGCGCGCACATCATCGGCGTCAGCGTCAGGGACACCACCAGGGAAATCAGGATGGCCACCGCCAGGGTGATGGCGAACTCGCGGAACAGGCGCCCTACCACGTCGGCCATGAACAGCAACGGGATCAACACCGCGATCAGCGAGAAGGTCAGCGACAGCAGGGTGAAACCGATCTGCCGGGCGCCCTTGAGCGCCGCCTGCAAGGGCGTCTCGCCTTCCTCGATGTGGCGGGAAATGTTCTCCAGCATGACGATGGCGTCGTCCACCACGAAGCCGGTGGCGATAGTCATGGCCATCAGGGTCAGGTTGTTGATGGAGAACCCGGCCAGGTACATGATGCCGAACGTACCCACCAGCGACAGCGGCACGGCCACCGACGGGATAATGGTGGCGCTGAAGCGACGCAGGAACAGGAAGGTCACCAACACCACCAGGGCAATGGAAAACAGCAGTTCATGCTGCACGTCCTTGACCGAGGCGCGGATGGTCTGGGTGCGGTCGGTGAGGATGGTCACGTCAAGGCCCGCAGGCAGGTTGTCGGTGATCGACGGCAACACGGCCTTGATCCGGTCCACCACTTCGATGACGTTGGCCCCCGGCTGGCGCTGGATGTTCAGCAATACCGCCTGGTTCTGGTTGGCCCAGGCCGCCAGGCGCTCGTTCTCGGCGCCGTCGACGATGGTGGAGACATCCTTGAGCCTCAGTGGCGCGCCGTTGCGGTAGCTGAGGATGAGGTTGGCGTATTCTTCGGGGGAGACCATCTGGTCATTGGCGTCGAGCATCGACACCCGGGTGGGGCCGTCGAAGTTGCCCTTGGGCTGGTTGACGTTGGACGCAGCGATCAGTGTGCGCACGTCGGCCAGGTTCAAGCCGTTGGCCGCCAAGGCCTCGGGGTTGACCTTGATGCGCACGGCCTGGCGCTGGCCCCCCGCGATGGACACCATGCCCACGCCGGTGATCTGCGCGATCTTCTGGGCCATGCGCGTGTCGACCAGGTCATTGAGCTTGGGCAGCAGCATGGTCTTTGAGCTGACCGCCAGGGTCAGTACCGGGGTGTCGGCCGGGTTGACCTTGTTGTACACCGGTGGCGCCGGCAGGTCGGTGGGCAGCAGGTTGGTGGCGGCGTTGATGGCTGCCTGCACCTGTTGCTCGGCCACATCCATGTTGACGTCCAGGCTGAAGCGCAATGTCAGCACCGAGGCGCCGCCCGAACTGGTGGAGGCCATCTGGCTGAGCCCGGGCATCTGCCCGAACTGGCGTTCCAGGGGCGCGGTCACGGCGCTGGTCATCACTTGCGGACTGGCGCCGGGGTACAGGGTCATGACCCGAATGGTCGGGTAGTCGACCTGGGGCAACGCCGATACCGGTAGCATGGTGTAAGCGATCAGGCCGGCCAGAACAATGGCCAGCATGCTCAGCGTGGTGGCTACCGGACGCAGGATGAACAGCCGCGACAGATTCATACGCCCGCCTTGCTCCGCTGGCCATTGCCGGCCTGCTTGCCGGCGGCATCCTCACCCTTGAGGTGCTGGCCGGGCGTGGTGGGTACCTGAGCCGGGTCGTTGACCACTTCCACGCTGCTGCCGTCGCGCAGGCGGTCGGTGCCTTCCAGCACCACGCGGTCGCCCTTGGCCAGGCCGTCCTCGACCACCGTGACGTTGCCGTCCGAAGCGCCGATCTTCAGGGTGCGGATACGCACCTTGTTGTCGCCGTCCATGGCATACACGAAGGTGCCATTGGTGCCGAACTGCACGGCCGCCGACGGCGCGAGGGTGACCTGGCGCAAGGTGTCGGACAGCAGGTGGACGTTGACGAACTGGTTGGGGAACAGGGCCAGGTCCTTGTTATCGAAATAGGCCTTGAATTTCAGCGTGCCGGTGGTGGTGTCGATCTGGTTGTCGATGCTGTGCAGCACGCCGGTGGCCTGCTGGTTGCGGTCGCCGCGGTCCCAGGCTTCCACGGGCAAGGTAGCCCCACTGCGCACGCGGGCCAGCACGGGGTCCAGGGTGGTTTCGGGCAGTGTGAAGACCACGCTGATCGGCTGCACCTGCGTGATCACCGCCAGGGCAGTGGTGTCATTGGCGGCCACCAGGTTACCAACGTCCAGCTGGCGCAGGCCCACGCGGCCACTGATGGGCGCGCGGATCTGGGTGAACTCCAGGTTCAGCTTGGCGTTGTTGACGTTGGCCTGGTCGGTGAGCAGCGTGCCCTGGTACTGCCCCACCTGGGCGGCGGCGGTGTCCAGGGTTTGCTTGGCGATACTGTCCTGGGCGAACAGGTCCTTGTAACGCTGCAAGTCCATCTGTGCGTTCTTCAATTGCGCCTGGTCCTGAGCCAGCGTGCCCTGGGCCTGCTGCAGCGCGATTTCATAGGGGCGCGGGTCGATGACCGCCAGCAGGTCACCGGCCTTGACCATCTGCCCTTCCTGGAATGCCACCTTCACCAGTTCCCCGGCCACGCGGCTGCGCACGCTGATGGTGTTGGTGGCGGTCACCGTGCCCAGCGCCTTGTTATAGACCGGGAAGTCGCCCACCGTCACCGGTGCCACCCGTACGGGGGTGGGCCCACTGCTGGGGCCGAAGCCCGGGCGCATGGGGTTGCCGCCCGGGCGGCCGCCGTGGGGCCGGCCCTTTTCGGGGGGGCCGGCTTCATGCTGGGCGCTGGTAGAGTGCGAGCGCCAGTAAACACCGGCGGCGACCAACAGCACGAGGATCAACAGGCCAAACAGCCAACGGGGAAATTTACGGGTACCGGCGGGTTGCATGGGGAAGTTGACCCTTGTTCGAATGGGGTTCAGGTTCAGGAGGCAGAACGATAATCATTGTAACGGCACGTGCAAAGCGGCTTTACCGGGTATTTACGTAGTGGCAGTCTGAAATGCAAACGGCCTGGAAGACTCCAGGCCGTTTCTTTTGTTACGACGTGTGAGCATCCTTGCTCTCCAAGCGGGTCCTACCATGGGCGGCAACGCCCCATCGCGCCTGTTATTTCAATACAGCCAGGGCTGCTTCGTAGTTGGGCTCTTCGGCGATTTCGCCGACCAGCTCGGTGTGCAGCACGTTGTCGTTTTCGTCCAGCACCACCACGGCGCGGGCAGCCAGGCCAGCCAGAGGGCCGTCAGCCAGGGCAACGCCGTAGTTCTCCAGGAACTCGCGGCCACGCAAGGTGGACAGGCTCTTCACATTTTCCAGGCCTTCGGCGCCGCAGAAGCGGGCCTGGGCGAAAGGCAGGTCAGCGGAAATGCACAGCACCACGGTGTTGGCCAGTTCGTTGGCCTGGGCGTTGAACTTGCGCACGGAGGTGGCGCAGGTAGGGGTGTCAACGCTTGGGAAAATGTTCAGGACCTTGCGCTTGCCAGCGAAGCTGGCCAGGGTCTCGTCGGCCAGGCCGCCGCTGACCAGGGAGAACGCAGGCGCCTTGGCACCGACTTTTGGCAGCTCGCCCTTGACCTGAACCGGGTTGCCTTTGAGCGTCACTTGAGCCATGAACGGAATCCTTCTGCTGTTATGGTAAAGAGACGAAGTTAACCACGAATCCCGTGAACATAAAATGTCGATGTTCGCAGGAAGCGGAGTGCCCGTTCCCAAAGGCCTCCCTGACCTGTGGGAACGGGCCACCGCTACGCTGTTACCAGAGCGGCATCACGTAGCTGACGTAGAAGCGGTTCTCGTCCTGGTGGGTCTGGCCGGTCATCTCCGGGTTGGCCTGGGCATTCTTCCAGGTTACGCCAAGGCCCTTGAGGGTGCCGTCGGGCACCACGTAGCTCAGCGCCAGGTCACGTTCCCATTCGCTGTCGCCACCGCTGGCCACCTTGATCTGATCACCGTGGGCATACAGCGCCGAGAAGCCCAGCCCCTTGAGGCCCAATTGGCCGAAGTCATACTTGTACAGCGCCAGGAAGGTACGCTCGCCAGCGTGCTGGAACTTGTTCAGTTGCAGGTTGGTGAGCGCCGGGGTGTCGGCACCACTGCCAGGGCCCTGACGGGCGTCGCCGCTGTTGAGGCCCGAATCCAGGTACGGGAAGTCGCTGTCGCCGGTGTTCTTCTGCGCACCCAGGCCGATGGTGTGGCCCATCAGGCTGTAGCTTTCCATCAGGCTGAAGGTCGACTGGTTGATGCGGCCCTTGGTGGTGGTGCCACCGTAGTAACCCGCCGCGCCGTATTCGCTGTCGCCATCGCCGTTGCCGCCCGTGCCCAGGCTGCGATAGGCACGCAGGTCGGTGGCCAGGCTACCCACCGGCAGTGCGTCGGTGTGCTTGAGGCCCAGGTAGAACTGCTGGTAGTAGTCGGCAAGGTTGGAGTACCAACCGCTCAGGGTGGTGTTCTTGATGCCGGTGTAGTCGGCGCCACCGTAGCTGAAACGGTTACTGCCCTTGGCACCGCCGCCGGTGATCATGTCCTGGTCGCCGGTTTCGTTGCGAATCTTGGTCTGGGTGATGTTACCCAGGGTGAACACATAGTTGTCCAGGTCCCTGGACACCAGTTGCGCACCGGTATTGGTCTGTTGGTACAGGCGGCCATCAGTGTTGGCCAGCATGGGGTTGCTCTGGGTCAAGGTACCGACGCGCAGTTCATCCTTGAGGAAACGCATTTTGAAGGTCGGGCTCAGTACACCGAACTGATTGGCACTCTTGCCATCGTCCAGTGGGAACATGCTGCCCTGCTGTTCCTGCGAATCCAGCTTGACGCCGTAGAAGGCTTGCAGGTCCAGGCCGAAACCCACGGTGCCTTCGGTGTAGCCAGACTTGAAGTTGAGCTCGAAACCTTGCCCCCAGTCGCGCACGCTGTTGGCTTTCTTGTTGCTGCCAACCACGTCACTGCCCTGCTGGTTCAGGTAGCGGTTGAGCAGCGTCAGGTCGGCATGGCTGTCGTCGATGAAATCGGCGTGGGCCGCCAGGGCAGCGCTACCCACCAGGGCACCTAGCAGGGGACGGACTATCTTCTTGATCATCACGGGTCTCGTTACAGGTCAGTAAAAACTGACGCCATTACGGATCCGACACATGACAGTTCCGAGACAAGTTCCATGAAACAACATGAAACAAAATTTAGAGAGTGGCGATGTGCCCTGATTTCAGCGGCATGACGGGGGCCGGCGCCGCGCGGCGGCGCCGGCGCTATTCTCACCCAGCCAGGGCGTGGGGGAAGGTCGTGCGGTTGTGTTCCAGGTCCTGGCGCAACTCCCCGATCAGCTCGGAGATAGCGCGGCTACTATTGAGACGATCGGTCGAAATACCTGTCACCATCAGTTCCACCTGGCCGGTGACAGGGTCGGTCACCTGCACCGTCAGCGACTGGTCCGGCGCCACGGTGCAGGTGCATCGAGCCGGCAGAAACGCGCACTCGATGATGTTGCGAAGCTCAAGCGAACAGAGTCCCAGTGTCATCATGTTTGGCGTCCTCGTTCAGGCAGTTTGGGTGCGCCAAATGGCGCGTCAAATCTCTATATATACCCTGTTATTTGGGGTTGCAATGGGGAGGCGACAGGAGCGCGGGGGTGTTTTGGACCGGGTCGTTTCGAGGGAAATCGGGGTAATCGATTCAGCTGATTTCCTGTCGGGACTTTCGGGCGCCTGGGGATGTTTTTCGCGACATGCTCCCCGGCATTGAAATTTTCACATTCCGTTCACCAGCCTTTAACCCTCTACCGCCTACAGTCCGCACCACTCTCCCAGTGTATGGACTGAAAATGCCGGTAACCTCAGCCGCCCTGCCTCAACCACGCTTGGCCTTGCGCCGCCGTGTCATTGCCTTGGGCCTGCTGGCATTCGCCACCCTCGCCTCCGCCACCACCTGGGCGCTGCGCCCCGAAGGGCCGGCCAATATCAGTGAGGCCAAGGTACTGCGCCATGCCGGGCTGATGGAGGGCTGGAACGCCGGCAAGATCGTGGTGCTGGTGCGCCACGGCGAGCGCTGCGACCGCTCCGACAACGCTTGCCTGGGCGATGCGGACGGCATCACCCTGGCGGGCAGCCAGGTGGCCAGCAAGGTCGGCGACGGGCTGCAAGCCCTGGGCATGACCCAGGCGAAAGTACTGACCAGCCCGTTGACCCGCACCCGCCAGACGGCCATGTTCATGTTCGGCGAAGCCGCCACCCCTCAGGACTGGCTGGCCAACTGTCGCAAGACCATGCTTCAGGACGTGATCGCCCACAAGCAACCGGGCCAGAACCTGGTGCTGGTCACCCACAGTGAATGCATCAACGCCCTGGAAGATCAGGCGGGCCTGAGCGGTGGCGATGGCCCGAGTTACGCCAGCGCGCTGTTCGTGTCGGTGGACCCCGCCAGCGGCAGGCCGCAGGTGCTGGGGTACTTGAACCCCTCACAATGGCCACGCCTGCTTCACCGGGTAAAAGGCTGATCACCCAGGCGCACCGCAAAGCAGCAACCATGAGGTTCACGGCTGGTCAGGGTCACCGTCCAGCCCTCGTTCACGCAAATACGCTGCACCAATGACAAGCCAAGCCCGAGGCCTTCGCCCCGCTGCTCATCACCGCGCACGAACGGCTGGAACATCTCCAGGCGCTTTTCCTCGGGAATGCCGATACCGCTGTCCTCCACGGTGAAGCCATCGGGCAGCAGGGTCAGGCGAATGAACCCCTCATCCGTGTAGTGCCAGGCATTGCGCAACAAATTACCCATCACCGCGCCCAGGAAGGTCTGGTTGTAGACCTGGGAGCCCACGGCATCCGGCAGGTAGACAAGCTCCAGGCCCTTGTGCTCGATGGGCGTGCGCCAGGTGTCGACCAGCTCCTGGGCTACTTGCAGCATTCCCGCGCTCTGCCCCTGCCCGCCTTCGGCATTTTCGGCCCGGGCCAGTAACAGGAAGGTATCCACCAATTGGCGCATGGCGCTGCTGGCGCGGGCAATGCGTGAGACCTGGTCCCGGGCGCGGGCGTCCAGCCCCGGGTTTTCCAGTAGAAGTTCGCTGGAGCTGGCCAGTACCATCAGGGGGGTGCGCAATTCATGGCTGACGTCGCCGGTGAACAGCTTCTCGCGCACCAGTGCCGAGCGCAGGCGGCCCAGGGTGTCGTCGAACGACTTAGCCAGGGTGCCCACTTCATCGGCGGCATAGTCAGGGGCCAGCGGCGGCGCCAGGTCCAGCAACTGATCGCGGTGGCGGACCTGGCGGGCCAGGCGGATCACTGGCGCCATGACTTTGCGCGACAGCAACCAGCCCAACAGGATCGAGCCCAGCAGGCTGAGGACAAAGCCCGTGATGACCACACCGAAGAGCAACCGCTCGCGCTCTTCGAAGCCCTGCTGGTCGCGCAGCAGCACGTACTTGCGGCCGTTGACCACACGGACCATGGCGTACCAGCTGCGCTCCAGGCGCCGCACTTCGTGAAACCCCGGCTCCAGCGGCGCCAGGTCGGGCGGCATGGCCAGGTCCCCGTTACCTTCGTCGGCGAAAAACAACTCATCCTTTTCCGGCCGATGGCTCCAGTCGTCACGGTTTTCCATCAACAGCAGGCGATGCAGGTTGCCGCCCAGGCCCGTGGTGGTGAGTTTCTTCTCCACCACGTGCACGGTCGCGACGATACCCACAGCGAACACCCCTGCCACCAATGTGGTCATCACGGCAAAGACGACTATGATTCGTTGAGCCAGACTCTGGCGCGAGCGCTTGGTTTTCCAACGGGCGAAAATGGAATTCATGGGGTCGTGCGGCTCAACGTCATGCAACAGTCCAGGAGGGCGAACCAGTGAGGAACATCATTCTAGCCAGGGTCTGTATGAAATGTATTCCAGTGAAGGCCTGGCCAGGCGAAAACAGGCGAGGAACGGCCGGGGTCGCGCTCGACTTCACGGGTGGTAAATGAGCCTTGCGATCGGACTCGCGCACGAGCCTGTTTTCAACGCAGCATGGGCTGGCTGGGATGCATTTCGTGCAGAGCCTGACACCCCTTTTACACTCATGAATGTCAAAGACGTGTCGAAGGCGCAGCAGGGATGGCCACAAGACAGCATTTTCATCAGTGGCTCACTCTTTTTTGACGCCCGCACAGGCACATTCGCCCCCATTGCGGCATTACCGCCATCAGTTGGATTTTCCTGTGCTCTTGATCAGAAATTTCCTACATACGAATGAGTAAAAGTCGCTTTCAATGCCTACCGCGTCGCCCTTGAGCCACAAATGGATGAACCGGATCAATAAGTCGTTCAGCAAGCGTTCGTTCAGCTTGCGGCGGTAATAATCTCTCTCTATAACGGATCGTCCTACGACTAACGTAGGGCACATATGACGCACGAAGCGCATAAGCCTGTCAGATTCCGAGGATGTCATGAATCAGAGTTTTCTCCCTTTTTCCCGTCCCAGCATGGGTGACCAGGAGATCGCCGCAGTAGAGCAGGTATTGCGCAGCGGTTGGATTACCACCGGCCCCAAGGCCCAGGAGCTCGAACAGGCGTTCGCCCGCCGCACGGGTAGCGCCCATGCCGTGGCCCTGTCCTCGGCCACCGGCGCCATGCACATCGCGCTGCTGGCACTGGGCATCGGCCCGGGCGACGAAGTGATCACACCGTCGCAGACCTGGGTGTCGACCGCGAACATGGTCTGCCTGCTGGGCGCCACGCCGGTGTTCGTCGATGTGGACCGCGACACCCTGATGGCCGACGTCGCCGCCATCGAGGCGGCCATCACCCCACGCACCAAGGCCATCATTCCGGTACATTACGCCGGCGCCGCCTTCGACCTTGACCCGCTGTATGCGCTGGCCGAGCGCCACGGCATTCGCGTGATCGAAGACGCGGCCCATGCCGTGGGCACCCGCTACCGGGGCCGCGAGGTCGGCGCCCGGGGCACCGCCATTTTCTCGTTCCACGCCATCAAGAACATGACCTGCGCAGAAGGCGGCATGTTCGTCAGCGACGACGAAGCGTTCGCCAACCGCGTGCGCATGCTCAAGTTCCACGGGCTGGGCGTGGACGCCTATGACCGCATGACCCACGGCCGCAAACCTCAGGCCATGGTTCAGGAGCCCGGCTTCAAGTACAACCTGGCCGATATCAACGCCGCCATCGCCCTGGTGCAACTGGAGCGTGTGGACGCCATCAACGCCAAGCGCGAGCAACTGGCCCAGGCTTACCTGGAGCGCCTCAAGCACCTGCCGGTGTTGCCGCTTTCACAGCCTGCCTGGCCGCAGCAGCATGCCTGGCACCTGTTCATCCTGCGCATCGACCCCGAGCGCTGTGGCATGGACCGCGAAACCTTCATGAAAGGCCTGCAAGATCAAGGTATTGGGACGGGCATCCACTTCATCGCCACGCACTTGCACACCTGGTACCGGCAGAAGTTTCCCGACGTGCACCTGCCCAACACGGAATGGAACTCGGCACGCCTGTGCTCCATCCCACTGTTCCCCGACATGACCCTCGACGATGTCGAGCGTGTTGCCTGCGCCATTGAAAAGACTCTGGAACACCGCCCGTGAGACCTTACCCGATCAACACCGTGTCCATCGTGATACCGGTGTACAACGAAGAACAGAGCCTGCCGGAGCTGCTGCGTCGCACTGAAGCGGCCTGTGCCCAGCTGACCCAGAAGTATGAAATCGTGCTGGTGGACGACGGTAGCCGCGATGCCTCGGCCGATATTCTGCAGGACGCCGCCGAGCGTCCGGGCAGCCCGGTGGTGGCGGTGATCCTGAACCGCAACTACGGCCAGCACGCAGCGATCATGGCCGGTTTCGAACAATGCATCGGCGACCTGGTGATTACCCTGGACGCCGACCTGCAAAACCCGCCGGAAGAGATTCCGCGCCTGGTGGAACAGGCCTCGCTGGGCTACGACGTGGTCGGTACCGTGCGCAACAACCGCCAGGACTCGGCGCTGCGCCGCTGGCCCTCGAAGCTGATCAACCTGGCCGTGCAGCGCTCCACCGGCGTGGCCATGAGCGACTACGGCTGCATGCTGCGCGCTTACCGCCGCAGCGTGGTCGACGCCATGCTGGCCTGCCGCGAGCGCAGCACCTTCATCCCGATCCTGGCCAACAGCTTCGCCCGCCATACCACCGAGGTGCTGGTGCAGCACGCCGAGCGCGAGCACGGTGATTCGAAGTACAGCCCCATGCGCCTGATCAGCCTGATGTTCGACCTGGTCACCTGCATGACCACCACGCCACTGCGCCTGCTGAGCGTGGTCGGCATTGGCATGGCCGCGCTGGGCGTGCTGTTCGCCCTGGCGCTGATTGTGCTGCGCATGATCTACGGCGCCGCGTGGTCGGGCCACGGGACTTTCGTGTTGTTCGCCGTGCTGTTCGTGTTCACCGGCGGCCAGTTCATCGGCATGGGCCTTCTGGGTGAGTACCTGGGCCGCATGTACAGCGATGTGCGTGCCCGCCCGCGCTTCTTCATCGAGAAAGTGCTGCGCAGCAACGACCCCGCTGGCGCCGACAGCGAACCTCATCCTGAAACATCGATTTCCATTTCTTCCAGCAAGGCTGCCTCATGAACCAGAAAGCTGTTGTCTTCGCCTATCACGATATCGGCTGCGCCGGCATCAACGCCCTGCTCGAGGCAGGCTACGACATCGCCGCCGTGTTTACCCACGCTGACGATCCCAAGGAAAACAACTTCTACGGCTCGGTTGCCCAGCTGTGTGCTCGCAAGGGTATTGCGGTGCACGCGCCCGAAGACGCCAACCACCCCATCTGGATCGAGCGTATCGCCAAGCTCGACGCCGATTTCATCTTCTCGTTCTACTACCGCAACCTGCTGAGCGAGGCGGTGCTGGCCACCGCGAAAAACGGTGCCTACAACCTGCATGGCTCGCTGCTGCCGCGCTACCGTGGCCGCGCACCGGCCAACTGGGTGCTGGTCAACGGTGAAACCGAGACTGGCGTCACCCTGCACCGGATGGTCAAGCGCCCGGACGCCGGCGCCATCGTCGCCCAGCACAGCGTCGCCATCGAGCGTGCCGACACCGGCCTGAGCCTGCACGCCAAGCTGCGTGATGCCGCCGCTACCCTGCTGCACGAAACCTTGCCCCTGCTGGCCAAGGGCGAAGTCACTGAAACCGCCCAGGACGAAAGCCAGGCCTCGTACTTTGGCCGCCGAACCCCGGCTGACGGCCTGCTGGACTGGAAACGCCCAGCCGAAGAACTGTTCAACCTGGTACGCGCCGTGACCCAGCCGTTCCCGGGCGCCTTCTGCGCCGTGGGCGAACACAAGCTGATCGTGTGGAGCGCCGAAGTGGTCGCAGGCAACCAGGGTTTCGAGCCTGGCCACGTGATCAGCGTCGAACCGCTGCGCATCGCCTGCGGCACTGACGCCCTGCAGATCACCGCCGGCCAGCGCAACAACGACGGCCTGTACCTGAGCGGCCCGCAGCTGGCCCGGGAACTGGGCCTGGTAGAGGGTTCGAAACTGGTCGGCAAGGCCGCTGGCCGTCCCGTGCGACGTACCCGCGTGCTGATCCTGGGCGTCAACGGTTTCATCGGTAACCACCTGTCCGAGCGGCTGCTGCGCGACGACCGTTATGAAATCTACGGCCTGGACATCGGCTCCGACGCCATCGAGCACCTGCGCGGCAACCCCCGTTTCCACTTCGTGGAAGGCGACATCAGCATCCATTCCGAGTGGATCGAATACCACATCAAGAAGTGCGACGTGGTCCTGCCGCTGGTGGCCATCGCCACCCCGATCGAATACACCCGCAACCCGCTGCGCGTGTTCGAGCTGGACTTCGAGGAAAACCTGAAGATCGTTCGTCACTGCGTGAAGTACAACAAGCGCGTGATCTTCCCCTCCACCTCGGAAGTCTATGGCATGTGCCAGGACGCCCATTTCGACGAGAACACCTCGAACCTGATCGTCGGCCCGATCAACAAGCAACGCTGGATCTACTCGGTCTCCAAGCAACTGCTGGACCGCGTTATCTGGGCTTACGGCGACAAGGGCCTGAAGTTCACCCTGTTCCGCCCCTTCAACTGGATGGGCCCGCGCCTGGACCGCCTGGACTCGGCCCGCATCGGCAGCTCCCGTGCCATCACCCAGTTGATCCTGCACCTGGTGGAAGGCACCCCGATTCGCCTGGTGGACGGTGGTGAACAGAAACGTACCTTCACTGACGTCGACGATGGTATCGAGGCCCTGGCACGCATCATCGAAAACCGCGACGGCAAGTGCGATGGCGAAATCATCAACATCGGCAACCCGACCAACGAAGCCAGCATCCGCCAACTGGGCGAAGAGCTGCTGCGTCAGTTCGAAGCTCACCCGCTGCGCGGCAACTTCCCGCCGTTCGCCGGCTTCCGGGAAATCGAAAGCAAGGCGTTCTATGGCAATGGCTACCAGGACGTGACGCACCGCACCCCGAGCATCGAGAACGCCCGCCGCCTGATCGACTGGACCCCCACCATCGAGCTCAGCGAAACCATCGGCAAGACCCTGGACTTCTTCCTGCGCGAAGCCATGGTTGAAATCGAGAGCAAGCGCTGATGCAGGCAGGTCTGCGCATCGACGTCGACACCTACCGAGGCACCCGTGAAGGGGTGCCGCGGTTGCTCGAACTGCTCGACGAAGCCCAGGTCAAGGCGACATTTTTCTTCAGTGTCGGGCCGGACAACATGGGGCGCCACTTGTGGCGCCTTATCCGCCCGCAATTTCTCTGGAAGATGCTGCGTTCCAATGCAGCCGGCCTTTACGGCTGGGACATCCTGCTGGCGGGCACCGCCTGGCCAGGCAAGCCCATCGGCCGTGACCTGGGGCACCTGATGCGCCAAGCCCGCGACGCCGGCCACGAAGTCGGCCTGCACGCCTGGGACCACCATGGCTGGCAGGCCAACGCCGGGCGCTGGAGCGAGGCACAGTTGCATGAGCAGATCCGCCGTGGCGTGGAAACCCTGAACGACATTCTTGGCCAGCGCATCGATTGCTCCGCCGCCGCCGGCTGGCGCGCGGACGAGCGCGTGGTGCAGGCCAAGGAAGACTTCGGTTTCCGTTACAACAGCGACTGCCGGGGCAGCCACCTGTTCCAGCCGCGCCTGGTCGATGGCACCCCGGGTACCGTGCAGGTGCCCGTGGACCTGCCCACCTTCGACGAGGTGGTGGGGCCAACGGTCAGTGCCGCTGGTTTCAATGACTACATCCTGGAACGCTTCAAGCCTGGAGGCTTGAACAACTACACCATACACGCCGAAGTTGAAGGGATTCTGATGGCCGACGATTTCCGCCGCCTGCTGGCCACGGCACGCGAGCGACAGATACAGTTTCAACCCCTGGGGCAACTGCTGCCCGCCGACCCCGGCAGCTTGCCGGTGGAACAATTGACCCGCGGCACCCTGGAAGGGCGCGAAGGCTGGCTCGGGGTACAACGCCCATGAACCTGCGCTGGACCCTGCCCGTCTTGCTGCTGGCATTCGGGCTTTTCTACCTGCTGCCCCTGCCCTTCCACGGGCTGTGGATCCCCGACGAAACCCGCTACGCGCAGATGAGCCAGGAGATGCTGCTGACCGGCAAATGGGCCGCGCCGCATTTCATGGGGCTGCGCTATTTCGAGAAGCCGGCGGCCGGCTACTGGCTGATCGCGATCGGCCAGGCGCTGTTTGGCCAGAACCTGTTCGGCGTACGCGTGGCGTCGGCCCTGAGCCTGGGCCTGAGCGCGCTGCTGACGTACTGGGTGGCCAACCGCCTGTGGAACGAGCGCCGCAAGGCCGTGATCTGCGCAGTGCTGTACATGAGTTTCGGCCTGGTGGCTGGCCAGGCGGGTTACGCCAACCTGGACCCGCAGTTCACCTTGTGGGTAAACCTGAGCCTGGTGGCCCTGTGGCTGGCCCTCGACAGCCGCACACCCCGTGAGCGCCTGTTGAGCTGGGGCCTGCTGGGGGTTGCCTGTGGCATGGGGTTCATGACCAAGGGTTTTCTTGCCTGGGTGTTTCCGGTGCTGATCGCCGTGCCCTGGATGATCTGGCAAAAGCGCTTCGGTGAACTGCTGCGCTTCGGCCTGTTCGGCGTGCTGGTGGCGGTGCTGGTCGCGGCGCCGTGGGCGCTGATGGTCAACCATCAGGAGTCCGATTTCTGGTCGTTCTTCTTCTGGCACGAGCATATCCGCCGCTTTGCCGCCGAAGACGCGCAGCACGCCGAACCCATCTGGTTCTACCTGCCGCTGCTGGTGTTGTCGGCGCTGCCATGGGCACTGCTGATGCCGGCCAGCGCACGTCAGGCCTGGCGCCAGCATGGCGAACCGCGCCGCGTGTTCCTGTTGCTGTGGCTGTTGCTGCCCCTGGCGTTCCTGAGCCTGTCACGCGGCAAGTTGCCCACGTACATCCTGCCTTGCATGCTACCACTGGCGTTGCTGCTGGGGGACACGCTGAATACGTTGATCAGCCAAGGCAAGACACTGGCGCTGCGCAGCAACGCCCTGCTCAATGCCGTGATCGGGTTGCTGGGGTTGATCGCCGTGGCCTGGCTGCAACTCAAGAAGCCGGTGTACCAGGATGAACCGTTGCACCTGAGCCTGGTGATCGGCGCCCTGGTGGGCTGGACACTGTGCAACCTGGCGGCCTGGTGGCGCCCGCTGCGCTGGTGGGCCGCCCCGGCTGTGGGCATGGGGCTGGTCGCTGCCCTGCTGCCCAATGCCTTGCCCGACAAGGTGGTCAACAACAAGACGCCTGACCGTTTCATTGCTGACCATACCGAGCAACTGCGCCAGGCCGGTTCGCTGATGAGCAATGACCTGGGCGCCGCGGCGGCCCTGGCATGGCACACCGCGCGTCCCGACATCACCCTGTTCGCCACGGCTGGTGAAACCAAGTACGGGCTGAGCTACCCGGACGCCAAACAGCGTCTGGTGCTGTTCCTGGAAGGCCCGCAGTGGTTGGCCGAGGCGCGCCGACAGGGCACGGTGGCCGTGGTGCTGCGCATCAAGGATCACGAGGACGACAGCGAGCTGACCCGGCTGGAGGGTTACACCCAGCGCTTCGAGCAAGGGAACATCACCATCCTGTTCTACAGCCAGACGCCGCCATGATCTTTCTCCTGTTGCTGGCCGCCTGCACCCTCACGTGCCTGGGCCAGATCGCGCAGAAGCTGGCCGTGGAGTCCTGGCGCGATGCACCGGCCGGCGCCCTGGCGAAACTGGCCACGCCCTGGCTGTGGCTGGCGCTGCTGTGCCTGGGCCTGGGCCTGTTGCTCTGGCTGCTGGTGCTGCAGCACCTGGAAGTAGGCATCGCCTACCCCATGCTCAGCCTCAATTTCGTGCTGATTACCTTGGTGGCGCGTTTCGTGTTCAAGGAACACGTGGACACCCGCCATTGGGTGGGGGTGGGCATTGTCATGGCCGGCGTGTTGTTGCTGGGGTGGCAGGCATGAGCCGGGTGCAGGGCTTTGCCTTGGCGGGGGGCAGTGTCGTGCTGGTCAGTGGCGCGCAACTGGGCATGCGCTGGAGCATGACGCGCCTGCCTGTGCCGGCGCAGTGGCTGGACACACTGGCCAACGGGCCGGTGCCATGGCTGGCGCTGGGCGTGGTGATGGCGGCCATCCTTGCCTATGCGTTATCGATGCTGTGCTGGCTGGGGGCGCTGCAGCACCTGCCCCTGGGCCGCGCCTATTCGCTGCTCAGCGTCAGCTATGCGCTGGTCTACCTGCTGGCCGCCAGCCTGCCAGCGTTCAATGAACATTTTTCGCTGTTTAAAAGCCTGGGGGTGACGCTGGTCGTCCTCGGCGTGCTGACCATCAATTCGCGACGTACACACGGCAACAAGTCATAGGATCTGCGCAATGAAAATCAGTGTTATCGGTAGTGGTTACGTAGGTCTGGTGCAAGCCACCGTATTGGCCGAAGTAGGTCATGACGTGATCTGCATGGACATCGACCAGCACAAGGTCGAGCAACTGTCCAAGGGCCACGTGACCATCTTCGAGCCTGGCCTGTCAGCCCTGGTGCGGGAAAACCTGGACAGCGGTCGCCTGCATTTCACCAGCGATGAAAAGCTGGCCATCGAACACGGCGAAGTCCTGTTCATCGCCGTGGGCACCCCTTCGGGTGACGACGGTTCGGCCGACCTGCGTTTCGTGTTCTCGGTGGGTGACGCCATTGCCCGTCACCGGGTAGACCCCCTGATCGTCGTGGAAAAATCCACCGTGCCGGTGGGCACCGGTGACGCCTTGCACAAGCACATCAGTGAAGCCCTGGCCAAGGCTAGCCGCACGCTGCAGTTCGATATCGTCTCCAACCCCGAATTCCTCAAGGAAGGGTCGGCCGTGCGCGATTGCCGCCGCCCGGACCGCATCGTCATCGGCTGCGAACGCCAGGAAGTGCGCGACGTGATGCGCGAGTTGTACGCACCGTTCAACCGCAACCACGACCGTATCCTGTTCATGGACCTGCGCAGCGCCGAGCTGACCAAATACGCGGCGAACTGCATGCTGGCCACCAAGATCAGCTTCATCAACCAGATCGCCGAACTGGCCGAGCATCTGGGTGCCGACATCGAGGCCATCCGCCTGGGCATGGGCGCCGACCCGCGCATTGGCTATGACTTCATCTACGCCGGTTGCGGCTACGGCGGCTCGTGCTTCCCCAAGGACATGCGTGCGCTGATCCACACCGCTGAGGCGGCACACTGCTCCAACGACCTGCTGCAAGCCGTGGAAGCCATCAACGAACGGCAGAAGCACAAGCTGTTCGAGCGCGTGAAGGCCTATTTCAAGGGCGACCTCAAGGGCCGCACCTTCGCCCTGTGGGGGTTGGCATTCAAGCCCAACACCGATGACATGCGTGATGCGCCGAGCCGCGATCTGATGGAGTCACTGTGGGCGGCTGGCGCCCAGGTGCGCGCCTTCGACCCTGAGGCCATGCAGCAAACCCAGCTGCTGTACGGCGAACAGCCCGACCTGATGCTGATGGGCACCCCTGAGTCGACGTTGAACGGCGCTGATGCGCTGATCATCTGCACGGAATGGCAACAGTTCAAGGCTCCGGACTTCGACTTGATCCTGAAGCGCCTGGCCAATCCGGTGATCTTCGATGGGCGCAACCTGTATGACGTGGAGCGGTTGGCGCAGAAGGGTATCACCTACTTCCCGATCGGCCGCGGCGAGTCCTGCAACCTGCCGATTCCGGATCGCAAGTGGAGCGAGTGATGCGCTTCATCTGCTGACGCTTCATGGGTTCAGGCGCGGTGCATCACGCATCGCGCCGCGGGATCGGGCGCAAGCCCGGTCCCCCACGGGCCTCACGCCAGCTTGCGCGCCATCAACCGCTCCAACACCCGCAACGGCGCCCGCTCCCCATCCTGCATGGCTTGCACCGGTAACAGAAAGGTCTGTTCCAGCGCGCATTTGCCCTGTGTCGCCGCGTGGGATACCTGATCGGTAAACACCATCCAGGCCGACCCCGCCGCAAATTCCCAGGTGCTCTGCGGCGCGGTTCGCTGGTAGCCCTGGTCGGCCTTCATGCGGTCGTGCAGGTGCAACATGTAATGGTCGTAGGCGCTGCGTGGCGCCTTGGTGATCCCCAAGGCGTTGAGTACCTGTGCCGAGCCCCAGAGCGGCCTGGGCAATGTAGGTGCATAGCGATCGGCCAGACGCTCGAACGGCTCGCCCAGCCGCCAGTGGCGAGGCTCGCCGGCCGGATTGATGTTGGCGAACACCCGCAGGATACGCTTGCCGCGGGTGGGCGACGACGGAAAATTATCCACGTGCAACCGCGTGTCGTCCTTGCGCCAGGAAGTCTGACGGCCGGCGATTTCCTCCGGGCGGAAACTGGTGCGGGCACGCTGCAGGGCGCCTGCATAAGGGGCCAGCAGGCTGCGGGCCAGTGCTTCAGCCTGGTCGGCGAAGCGCCCGACCATCTGCTGCATCCGACGCGCCCGGGCTTCATCGCCCTCCACACCCTTGAGCGCGTCGCCACTGGGCGACAGGCTGATGTTCTTGCTTTTGGCCCCTACCTGGGGGGCCAGCAGGTCGAGCTCATCGTCGCGAACCTGAAAGCACAGGGCTGGGAAGGCCAGCACGGCTCCAGCTTCCAGCGCCTCCACACCTCGAGCACGCAGCCCTCCTTCGATTTCGCCTGACCAGGCAGTGAGGGGCAAGCTGACAACTTCAGTCATATGATTGGCCTACGCAGACGATTACCGCATACGTGATGCATCCGCTTCCTGCGGTGAAGGGGCATCCTTAAATGTTGCAAAATATGTCTACTTATAGTCCATACGACACGATCAATTATGAAAATTGCGTTGAAAACGTACGCCTGGCCAGCCGGCGTTCAGCTTCCGGCAGATTCGCCGCTCTTGTACACCAACTGGTAGCCAATACCGTGAATGGTGTGGATCAACGGCACATCGAACGGTTTGTCGACCATGCGCCGCAATAGATGCAGGTTACTGCGCAGGCTGTCACTGTTGGGGGTGTACTCGCCCCAGACGTTTTCTTCCAGCTCGCGCCGGGTGACAACCGCCGGGCTTTTGCGCATCAGCAGCTCCAGCATCTTCAGGTTGGTGGGGTTCAGGCGCAGGGAAATGTCACCACGAGTGATCTGCAGCGTGTCCAGGTCGTAGGACAGGTCGTGAACCTTGAGTACCCGCGAACTCTTGCGCTTGAACCGCCACACCAGCGCTTCGATGCGAGCCATCAGTTCCGACAGCGCGAATGGCTTGATCAGGTAATCGTCTGCTCCGGCCTTGAAGCCGTCCAGGCGGTCGGTCAAGGCATCGCGGGCGGTGAGCATGATCACCGGGGTATCGGCGCGCGCGCTTTCGCGCAGGCGCTGGCACACCTGGGTTCCGGTCATGCCCGGTAGCATCACGTCCAGGATCACCATGTCGAACGAGCGCGTGGCCGCCAGGTGCAGTCCGCTCAACCCATCCTCCGCGCGTGTCACTTCGCAGCCGCGCAATTGCAGGTACTCCGTCACGTTGTCGAGAATGTCTCGGTTGTCCTCAACCACCAGAATTTGCATAGGTCCCCCACCACTTTCTTGTACTTTCCGTGCGCGCGCCGCGACGTTTGGCTTCGCCACGGTGACGCTGCGCTGAACTCAGGAGGCGTAATAGCATTGTGCTCGTCAAAATCGTGTTACATGGCTTCACGGGCACCCATGACAAATGTAGCGGGCCGGATGAATTTTCGAATTTTTCACAGGGTTTTCACCTGCGCCCCACGTTCTGCTCCATAGTGTCCAAGGTACCCGCCCCCTTGCACGGATACACCCATGACACCATCGCCACGCCCGCCTCACAGCCTGCTGCGCAAGGTATTGTTCGGCAGTGCCGTCCTGGTGGTGCCAGCGTTGATCGCGGGCTTCGTGGCCTGGCCGCGCTCGCCGCTGGACCTGGGCAAAGTGGGCAACATGGTCAATGCCCATGTGCGCGAACATTGGGCTGCGGGGGACGTGATCGTGCTGATCCGCCATGCGGAGCGCTGTGACCGCTCGGATGGCAAATGCCTCGGGGTGGCCGATGGCATCACCCACGATGGCAGCCAGGCCGCCGACCGCGTCGGCGACGGCTTCCGCACCCTGGGGATGACCAATACCGACGTGATCAGCAGCCCCACCACGCGCACCGCCCAGACTGGCCACTACATGTTCGGCGACGCCAACCAGGCGCAGGAATGGCTGCGCGTGTGCAGCAAGGCCACCCTGCTGCAGGATGCCCTGGCGCACAAGCAGGCGCACCGCAACCTGATCCTGATCACCCACAGCGACTGCATCAGCAAGCTCGAAGCCCAGTTGGACTACGAGCATGCCGACGCCAGTGAATATGGCACGGCCTTCTTCGTGCGCGTCAACCACCGGGACAAGGCGCAGGCGCTGGGCGTGTTGAACGTGGATGGCTGGGACACCGCGCTCAAGGATGTCGTCCGTTAAGGCGCCGCCGTCAGCGCGTAGGCATCGGCCCGTTCACCTTCGGCCAGGAATATCCGCGATGGTAGCGTGAAGCCCCGCAGGCTCAACAACGCCAGCGGGCCCTGGCCCAGTTCGGTGCGCAGGTGCCAGGTCAGCAGATCATCGTCGCAGCGCTGACTGTGCACACTACCGCCCCACAGCGACAGCCCAGCCATCACCAGAGCACCACCTGAAACGCCTGAAACGCCTGAGCGTTGGACCTGCATCCTGTATCCCTACCTCCCGACCACCATCTGATCGAGGTACCGGAGGCTGCGGTGCCACAGGCACGGGGTGGTCGAATCTGACTGCCATCGTCAGCGCGCGCCTGCGTGTGGCAAAGACGAAATCAAGGTGCAGCCGCAGCCACAGGCATGGCCGTGGAAGGCAATGGGCACGCCGTTTTCGCGGAACGCCGGATGGCCTTCAGCGATGAAGGTACGGCCGTGCCCAGCCGTGGGGCAGTCCACCGGATCGCCCTGGCGGGCTACACCGAGGCCGCCAAACATCCGGGTTATTGAACCGGCCCGCACCTCGCCACCGCTGGTGGTTTTATCGCCGACGCGAATGATGCCTTTCATGAACGACCCCATTTGTCCAAGCCGGTGTGCAAGTGGAAACCGATGCCCAATGCACTCATCCCAATAGCCCCCACTCAACCACTTCATCTCGGCGTGATGTTTTGTCGGATAGCGGCCAGGGGCGTATGTGGTATCGCTCCACCGCTTGCAACGGGAATATGTCCCCTTGTTCAAAGTGTTGAATCACAACCTTTTGCACTGCCCGCACCGGAGGCCAGATGACCTTCCAATACCCGCTTTTTGGGCAGGCTTCACCCGTGTAGCAGATTCGCACAGGGAAGTTGGCTTGGCTGAAGGCGGGTGAACCGGGTAAGGGCTTACCGGTGGCTGGATCTAGCTTCTTGGCGTTGGCCAGCTGGGTGATCAGGGCCTCGCCAGGCTTTTCGGGGGGAATGTTGGCAAGGCGGGCTTCCAGCCATTGGAGCTTGCCGTCCCACTCGGGTAGTTCAGCAGGAGGTAACGGGACGATTTCGTTTATTTCGGGGACGACAGGGTTGGCGTATGAGTATCCGCTAAGAATCTGCCGAATCTTTGCATATCGTGCGGCACGCTCCAAATCCTGATGCTGGCCAAGATAATAAAGTCGGTCGTCTGGCGCGGGCCCACGAAATCCGTTCGCAAGAAAGGAGGCTGAAGAACTATCTCCCGCTTTCACGCCTAATTGATATGCTTCAATGGCCTCTTGATGCCGCCCGAGAGTCGACATATTGACTCCAAGTGCTGTGGCCGCATTGCCATTGCCTTGCTCCGCTGCACAGCGACGCATCTGTCGAGAAATCTCGGGTGCGATATTTTTGGGCGCTAGCTTATCGGCGACGTAGACCTGAGCCAATGCGCTGCCTTCATCTGCCGCTTTACGAAGGTAACGTAAGGCTAGTTCCTGATCCTGCTTTAACCCAGCGGTTCCGTCCCGAAGAAAACTACTAACAAAGTAGTAACCTGTCGCAACTCCCGCCTCAATCAGTTGGTTGCTTAGCCGTAAGTGTTCCGAACCATTCAGGTTGAAGCGGCTACGCAATGAGCCATTCTGCAAATTGATGTTGGCTTTGAAATGCCCATTCTCGGCGGCTACCCTGTAGAGCCGTTCAATGTCCGCATCAATCACCCTATCCTGCTTAAGCTGATTACCCTTCTGCAACCAGCGTGCATACTTAAAAACAATTTCAGCTTCAGTGGAGGGCGCCGGAATAACTTCGTGCGCACAGCTAAAGGCTAGGTTCAGCATGAAGCTATCAGAGGGATTCATAAAAAAACTCTCACTATCTTTCAAGTCATTTGTACAGGCAGCCGACAATAGGCTTAGCGTCAGTAAAACCAGCCTCATCAATCGAGATCCTTTAGGGTTTTTTCGTTGTAGTAGAACTCAACGAGTGATGCGAGAGGAGCCAGCCCTTCGGATTTGAAATCCTTATTTTTACTGATAATTTCCTGCCAAGCGTCAAAAGCCTCGCCCGCATCATCCTGCGCCCCCCGCCACCCCGTATGCAGTCCCCACAACCGCCGCCTCAGCGCCTCGGTCACGCTCGCCCATTCATGGGCAATATTCAGTTCGCTATCCACCTGCATGCTGCGGGTGTTGATATTCGCGGAGCCATGGGTGGTAAACACGTCATCGACGATCATCAGCTTGGAATGGATATACACCGGCACCCAGTCCTGGCCCGCCGGGGAGTCAGGGGCGACCAATGAACACACGTGTACTTTAAGGTTCGGGATATCTTCCATTTTTAGTGCTTCATCTTCGATGGCTTTTATTTTTTCATCCATCGAGGCCTGCCACCGACTCAGTTCCATCTGCCCGAACATGTCCCGTGGTTCCGGCCTCGGCTTGGGCGGTGCATCGCGTTTCACGGCTTGAATGCGCCGCAGCTTGGTCACCTCGGGAATAGTTTCAGCGCGGCCCAGGCTTTCCAGCATGCGCTGGGTGTTCACAGCACCAGGGCCGATACCATCTGCGGTGGCGTTGGTGACCACGAACAGGTGCAAGGAACCATGCTGGCCCGGGTCGCGACCCCACTGGGCCTGGGTGCTGGCAACTTTCTTGATCAGCTCGGCCAGCGGCGGCCAGCGAAAGTACTGGTTTTCCAGATAGATGAATTGGGTCGCGTTGTTGGCGGCCTTGAGGTAAACCTCCTGGATTTCCTTCCTGCCCTCCTGTGGCTGGGTGCGCAGCAGCTGTGCCAACTGCCGCCTGCCGCCCGGGGCGCACCGCAAATCGGCCTTGGCTTGCATAGGCGGGCGTGTCGCGAACAAGTCCTCGCCGGTTTCCTTGAGCCAGGCAGTGGCGAAATTGTGGTGCAAGTGGGCGAGAATCGGCCCGGTCACGCGGCTGGAAATATCCTGGCGCGGGGTTTTGCCCCGTGGTCCACGGTCTGGCGCAGGCAAGGTCTGGGGCGTGCGGTTGCGCGCCGAGTGGGCATCGGTATCCCAGTATTCGTCGAGCATGTTATGGCCCATGACGAACCCCACCGCTACCTCCGGTGCCTCATAGTCGACGATCACGCTCTTTTGATGGTGGCTCGGGGCGGCCATATGGGCGTAGCGGGTGCTTGAGCTGATATCCGTGTCCAGGGCGCTGCGCTTGACGTCGGCGCCAATCTTTCGCCGCTCCTCCCAGCTGAAGCCGCGGCTGACCAGCACCGGGATGCCTTTCTTCACCTTGTCGATGGCCTTGTTGTCGGCCACGGCAAAGGCTTTGAACCATTCGCGGTCCTGGGCATACTGCTCGGGCGTGGAGCTCTGCAAGGCGCGCCCTCCAATACGGACCGAGCCCTTGCCCGGCAGATTCGCCTCGCCACCCGCCCCGGCAAGGTTAAGCGGCATCTCCCAGGTCAGGATGCGTACACTCACGCCTTCCCTCGCCTTGATCTTGAGCAGTTCACCAATGCTCGGTGCCCTCCCGTCACGTATGAAAAACATCGACGGCTGAAACCCCCAGCAGATGATATCCACGCTCTTCACGGCCGCCGCAATGGCCAAGTGCACGGCCTTGAATGTCTCCTCGCCATTGACCAGTGGCTCGTAGGTGGCCATGGCTGGGTCGTATTGGCTATTGTGAACGTACCAGGGTAGCGTGCAGGTGGCTGTGTCGGTATGGGCGAAACACACCGGTACAACGATGTCGGGGTTGTTCATTGCGGGTTTCCTGCGTCGGGCAATGAGACGTTGAGGGTGTCGGCGTATAACAGGCGATGGTCGGTATGGGACGTCTCGTTCGAGGGATGGTTGTGCACACCGCTATTGGCCAGTTGCGCCTGATCAACGTTGCGGTAGTCGATAGGTATCGGAATCTGGTAGTCATTGCCATTGGCGAAAACCAGGCGGTAGCTGCGCGTTATCACCTGGTGATCGATGGGTACCACACCGGTTTTATCGAGCACGCCTTCGCGAAGCAGCAGACCATCGGCGTAGAGTTTGAATGGCATACCTGCGCAGGCTCGCCCTGCCGCATTGGGCGCCTGCGGAACCTTGATGCTCAGCCTTTGCTTGGACAGCCCCGCCGGGTACTCCGGATGCGCTGCCGTCAGGCTCGCCGGGCCGCTGTAATCGAAATACGCGGATTTGACGAGGTAGTCACCTGCGGTCCCCGACTCGATCCGGTGGGGGTCCAGGGTGATGTAACTGCCTCCGCCATTGAGGGTGATTTTCTTTTTGGCGGTGATGTGGATTTCGTCTTCGGTGCTGGTGATGTCCAGCCCGTGACGAGCCATCAGTTCCAGCTTGTCGTTCTGCGCTTGAATGCTGACCGCGCCCTGGTTGGCAAGGAGTTTGATGCCCAGCTTGCGCACGAACACACTCAACCCTTGACCCACCCCCATGAACAAACGCTTGACCACGCTGATGTCCGCCTGGCCACCGGCGTTGAACATCAGGTTCCGCGCCGCGGCCAGTTGCAGGTGCGTGCCGCTGGTCAAGGCTATACCCTGGGGGGCGCTGAGCAGCGCGACGGCGCCGCGCAGTTGTTCGATTTCCTCGCGCAGCAACTTCATCTGCTCGTGCACTTCGGCGGGGTCGCCGCCGGCGGCCTTGGCATCGTCAGACAGGCCATGAATCTGCTCCCCCGCCTGTTTCAGACGGCCCACCGCCGTGTCCATCTCCTGCACCGGGCCTTGGGCTTTTGGCTGCGCATCCGCACTGATGAACACCCCCTTCCCCGCCCGAATCGCCCCCCAGTGATCCGTGCGCAGTTCAAACCCCTCCCCTCGCTTGCGCTTCTGCGCATCCACCAGGTGCCCCAGGTTCAGTTGG